>JACCDI011447003.1_pt1 | contig 76891 bp, 72 predicted proteins | sample 7442791 | NCBI WGS metagenome assembly JACCDI01 (sample SAMN15323434, study PRJNA562643) | freshwater metagenome | isolation source: river surface water | place: USA:Blue River Watershed | collected 2017-08-15
CAAAAATATTTTCAATTTTTTTAACAAATAATATCTTCCAAGTACTTTTTAGATGTATTGTATCTAACATCAGAACTTTTACCAGCCAAGTGATAAATAAGTGCGTCTTCCTTTCTCTCAAAACATTGTATAAAACCATAATCCAAACGAACAGAATGGTTTTTAATGTTTAGTAAGTTTTGATCATATATATTAATTAACACCCCTTGATCCCACCAGTAAGGAAATGTGTTATTTTTATAAATGGTTTCATCATAAGCCCATATTCGTAAAAACTGTCTGCAATAATCACAATTTTTAACAATAAAAAATCCAGTATTAATATTTATGTTTCCTGTGTCTTTACTAAAAATAAAATTTTTATCTTTATGTTTATCAATTATATCAAAAATATCTGGACTATGATTAAAAAAAAAGGCATCAGCATCAATCCACATTAAGTAATCATATTTGTCAATATTATCTAAAAGTAGAGGTAAACGTTCCCAAGCAGAATGTCTATTTGAATATTTTTTTTCACATGATAATATTAAATCAATATTATATTTATCACAATACATTTTATTAATTTTGTAATTTAATTCCCCATAACTTTTAATTGGTTCGTCATAAAACATACACATACCAATTTTTGGACGTTTAATTTCGCATGTTTTATTAAATATGTTTTTTAATAATTTGCCATACAAAGTATGTGCATTTCCAATAACCCAATCAAAATTAGTTATTTGTTTTAAATATTTATCTTGAGAATACTGGTTCCAGTAATGTAATACTATTAAATCTGGCGAAATCTCATTGGGCTTTTCAAAAATTAAATTAATGTTTTCCCAACTTGGTAATAAAAAATTTTCTGGTTTTAAAATAGTTACATTTGTATCATGTTTTGCTATTTCCCATGGTAAAAATGTGGAAGCTTCCTGCCATCCATCTGGTTCAAAAAAAGTTTCATAGTTATTTATCCAATTATTTATAAAAGTACCATTTGGTTCTGACATCATAATTGCATTACATAAACCCATGTTCTTACCTGATTCAGTGATTTCATTTGCAATAACAAATTTATTATAAAGTAAATCCACATATGGTCTAACACAAATTGTGTCAATATCCAAATAGACACCACCTACTTCTTTTAATTTTAACATTCTTAATATGTCAGACTTGTGAGCTGTTTTTTTTATTTCTTTTGTACCAATATGTGTTGGTATTGGAACATGTACTAGTTCACATATTTCCTTTGTTTTTTCCCACCACTGACCTTGAGGTTCATAATGATAATATAAATAAATTTTATCAGGGTTATTTATAACTTTACAAGATAAAACTGCAATATAATAAACAAATAAAAAATCTTCTTTTTGTTCACCGAGTCCATAATTAAAATGCGCAATATTTGGTATCATTAAGTTATTAATAATATCAGAGCTTTAAATCAAATTTTAATCACGTATCATAACACATTGAGCAACAGGGACTGTTTCTACTTGACTTGGATTTATAATTTGATACACAGTTCCACAACCATTACAATGTTCTTGGTTATCACTAATTTTAACAAACCGTCCAAGCATATTTGGCGGTCTCCCAGTGCTTCGACAAACCTCACAATCATAATTTGTTTTTATTCTATGAGTGTCCAAGTTATAGCTTGAGTTTGCAAAAACAGAATAAATTGATTTTAATATATTACCAATTATTTCCATTGGGAAATTAGTTTAATGTAATTTTTAACAATTTGATTAATCAATTTTTTTACTTGTATACAAATTATTATTACAAATATACTCAAATACCGGACCATATAACTTGTCCTTTGCAAAAGTTTTGTCATGTATTAAACTTTCTTTAATTTGTGTAGATGATACATAGTCGGTATATGGTAAAGTTATAAACTTAATATTATTGGCTTTTTTATCTGACAAACTGGATTTTTCTATTGAATAACCTTGTCTATTTATCACAAGTAAATTTGTTGTGCGAATTATTTCCCCATTATCTTCCCATTTACCAGCTAATAAATCATTAAATGTGTCCGTGCCCAAACAAAATGTGTATTCTATTGAATTATTAAGTGGTCTTAAATAATTTAACAAGTCAATTGTACCTACTGGCTCTGCTTTACCTGTTAACTTATTGTAATATTCAAATGCATTTTGTTCAATCGGTAAAACTTTGCAATTTGGTAAATCTTGAAAATTTAATATTGACATGTCCATTCGTGTTTTAAATGGCAACAAATTTTTCTTGGAACTAAACGTGTGCGAATAAACTGGTAATATCCAAATTTCATCAAATAATTTTTGCTTTGCAATTTGTTTTACAATACCGCGATGTCCGGTGTCTCCGGTTGGTGGATTTCCTGATAGTCCAAATAACAGTACCTGTGATTTTTTTCTTGGGTACAAATACTTAAAAGCTAATATTCCAGTAGCTATTATAATTATAAGCAATATTTCATACAAGTCCATTAGTTTGCTTATTTAATAAAGTAAAATTATAAAAATTTCAATTTTATTGGTAATTATTTTTTGTTAAATAAAAATCTTGTTTATATAAATTAATTCTCGCGCGCGCGACCCAACTCCTCAGCTATATATTATTACTCTAATAAAAATATATAAAGACAAATAATTTTATAGTTTATATTATAAGTTATAAAGTTATATGGAGTACAAATGTAATATATGTAATAAATACTATGCGTCATATCAAAGTCTATGGATACACAATAAAAAATTTCATGAAATAAAAAATAAAAATAACTCTAATGTTAAGAGTTGTCCCTCAATTGTTACGAGTAAAAGCACACAATTAAATAAACCCGGGTTTGTTTGCGAACATTGTAATAATCAATTTTCAAGAAGTGATAATTTAAAAAGACATTATAAAACGTGTAAAAAAATTCAAGAACAAAAACAAAAAATTGATAACACGATTTTATATCAAGAAATAGAAAAATTAAAAGAAGAAATTGAAAAACTTAAAAAGAAGCCGAATAAAAAAATTATAAATATTGGTTCAATTAATACTCTTAATAACAATAATAATAAAATTATTAACATATGTGGATTTGGAGAGGAGGATGTTAATTTATTATTACCTGCTGAAAAACAACATATTATGAATCAAGGATTAAATTCAATTATATCACTTGCGGAGCATTTAAATTTTAATGAAAAAATTCCACAACATCATATATTTTATACAAGCGCAATAAATGATAGATACGTTAATGTATATGATAAAAAAACTAATACAATTGTTAAAAAAAGTAAGAAAGAAATATATGATATTGCACTTATAAATTATTTAACAAAATTAGAACAATTACAAAAAGATACAAAAATAAAACCAAAACAATTTGCCGAAAAACTTAACACATTAAAATCATTTATATTTCAAAAAAAGGGAAAAAATGAATTTCATAATCAATTAAATATGATATCATACAATAATAAAAATTTAATATCAAGCACTTGGAATCAATTATTAACTGACGATAATGTAACAGTAGATAAAATTTCTGAAAAATATAAATCTGAAATTGAAAATATATCTGATCTTGATGATGTAGATTTTTCAGATGAATCAGAAATTGAGTCTTCAGAAGACTCGGATATTGATAATTTTAAGTTGGTTTCAACAAAAGTTAATAAAAAAACATTTGAATTATAACTTAGAGTATTGGTAAGAGTAATTTACTTAATAAATTGAGGATAATTATAATAATTATAATATAATTATTTTCATTATTAAACATATTATAAAAATATAATTGTTTAACATATAATAAATCACATAATAATTACATATAACTTTTTAAAAAAATATATATAGTATTCTGCTTTATAATTTAAAAAATTATATAGTTGAGTATTTTTAACACGCGCACAATTTTTTATACAAACTAAATTTAAAAAATATTGACTATATAATAAAATACTCATTAAAAATTTTATTCGTTTAAAATGTTATATATATTAATATATATATTAATATATATGAACAAAACAATTATTCAAATTGGGTCTCATATTGGAAATACTTGTAATGATCCTATTTTTAATATTGTTGATAACAATACAAAATTAATATTAGTTGAACCAGTACCTTTTTTGTTTGAACAATTAAAAAATAACTACAATAAAAGATTTGTAAACAACAAAAATATAATTTTTATAAATAAAGCAGTTAGTAATTTTATCGGTACAATTGATATGACTATTCCTTCAGAAAAAAATGATTTTTCTAAATTACCATTTTGGGCTTCACAACTATCTTCTGTAAATTCAGACCATGCCACAGGACATATATCTACACTATTAGTTGAAAAAATAAATGTTAAAACTACAACAATTGATGAAATTATAAAAGAATATAATATAAAAGAGATTGATTTATTACATACAGATACAGAAGGACACGACTATATAATTTTAATGAACTATAGTTTTAAAATTAAACCTAAAAAAATTATGTTTGAACACAAACACATGGATGGTTTATTTACAACAGGTATAAAATTTGATGAACTATCAAATAGATTATTATCTTTTGGATATAAAAAAATAGAACAAAATAGTGAAGATACCACCTTTCAATTAGATATATAATGTATATTTTAAAATTGAAGTTTAATAAAACTTATTCATTGATAACGTCTGACAAATAAAATCCACCAACCTTGGCCATAGTTTGTCTAATAGATTCGATTGATTTGTCAGAACCATCTGTTTCTATTGGGTCTAGTACTGTAAGCTCCACATTAATTTTTTTAAAGCACCAAATATCAAAATTTAACAGGTCAAAAACATTTTGTCTGTATTTAAGCACAATCGGCTGAACCGGATAACCTAACTTGAATGCTGTACTGCGGAATTTCCCAATTGTTTTATGTTGGGTTAACATTCCTTCAGGACATATCATTAACTTGGATTCTTCTGGATATGATTGAAAATAATTTTTAATAACTTGGTAGTTTGACTGGGTTGATTCGGATTTTTCTTTTTTATCTTTGTCTCTAATAATCACATTAGGTAGGATTTTCGTAATAGCTCGTCCAAAACTTAGCGTATTAATTATTTCAGATGCAACAAATCCAAACACATTTTTTGGATTTAGTAATGAACCAACAACAAGCAAATCATGATAATTTGTGTGATTGCAAATAATAACACGCTTGTAGCTGGAATCAAGTAATTTTTCCTGTGATTGATAAGAACACTTAATTCTGATGTCAAATAAATTTACCAGATAATTATTTAGAAAAAACAAATATCCAATATCGATTGTGTTTGTTAATAATTTCCAGTACAGTTGGATAAATATTGGTATGGTTTTAAATAACCGGTAAACACCACGAAACCTATCTGTCCAAGTAAATCGCACTGGTTTTCTTACAACACTCATATAATTTAAGTTTTTTTGGGAAAAAGTTTCAAAGCTAGACGGATGTAATGGTTCTCCTCTAGTTTCTCCACACTGAACACAATGGGTTGTATAACATTTTTTTGTAAGATGATGTAAATGGTTGCATTGAGAAAAAATACCCACCGGTTTGTATGTGGCAGAAAACCGTTCCTTACACCCTTGACACTTATTACTAACTATCATTGGGACAATAATAGTTACTATCAATTAATTTATAAATCAATATTTTTTTATTTTAATTTTTGCTTTTTCTTATTAATTCTTCACAAAACATTCGTCCTTCATGAAATAATGTTAATGACACTACCGCTTTACCTATCCCGATAGCTTGACCGCGGAACATTCCTCTCAAACCAAATTTTTTACTATCGGTAACTAATTCTTTGATTGCATCTGATAATTTAACAGCAGGATCAGATATAGAATTTGTTTGCATAATTACTTCCAAACGGGAAAGGGGATTTGTTATAACAACATAAATAGGGCTGACAAGTGCAGAGGCAATTAAGTTAGCACTGGATTTTGAAAAGCTAAACATGCTGTCGGGTTCTGTTCCTGATAATTTTCCTTGAATAAGTTTTTGTAATTTAGGTTGTCCAATTAAACCAGTCGATGCGCTTGCAGCAGAGTGTGCAATTAAAGGAGTTGTTCCACGGAAAAGTGGTTTGTAGTTATATAGGCTTGCTTCTTTGAAAATAGACCCCATTGATTTAATTTGTCCAGTAGTTTTTAATTCCACGCGTTGTTGTTTTTCAATCATTCTGATAGGATTGATACAATAGGCAGAAAACACACTAGCCCCGACAGCTGAAATCATATTAGGTTCAGTTTGTCCGGTTAGTGCTGTAATTCCCCAAAAAAACCCAAACTTTGGAGCTGATTTTGAACTTGCCCCAAATAATCTCGGAGCAATACCTGATAAACTTGCAGAGATTGGAGATTTGATGAAAACACGATTGGCTTCAGCACGGGCAATTTTAGGATCAACCATTGCTCCTGTTGCATCTTTAGCATATTGCTGAATTAGCTGACGATATGAAGTTATTGGGTTATCAAGTGTAATTTGAATTACTGAACCACCCATATAAGCCATAAAGTTTTCCCACTTGCTTAATTTAGTTTTAGTTTCCATATTTTTTGTATATTTAAATTAATGTTTATTATTTTAAATATAAATCAATATTTTTGATATAAATAATTTTTTATTATATATATATATATGAGTTTTAATTCTTTATTCACACTTATTGGTCAAACATATAGTTTAAATTCATCAGAAACTTTAATATCATGGACAAGAAAAGATTTTACTTCTGGACAAAGTAATGGGATAGTTATTGATGGTAATAATAATACTTTAACATTTAATATGGAAAATTTAGATGGAATCATACTTGCTGGTGGTGATACAGGTTTTATTGAAATTAAAAATTTAAATATTGTTATTAATTCAAATGTTCAATGTGGTTTAGTTAAATCAATTGGTAACATTAAAATTTCCAATTGTAATTTAACTATTAACGGCAATATTAATAGTAATGGAGGTGGTTTTGTTTATAATGATTCTAATTCAACGGACCCTAACAAACAAATCCAAATTGAAAAATCTAGTGTTTATGTGAATGGAAATGTTGGTAGTAATTCTGGTCCATTAGTTGGATATATGTCAAATGGAAACGGAGTAACAATTAATAATTCGTTATCAGTTGTTAATGGCAATATTGATTCTAATGCAGGTGCATTTGTTGGCAGTTATGTTGGATTAAACAAAACAACAAATATTAGCGGATGTTACTGTATTTTACTAGGAACCATGAGTTCATTTTCTGGTGTGCTAGCTGGTTCATACTTTGGTTCCAATGGAACAATTAACATAAGTGATTTCTATTTGATAGTTAAAGTTACAAATGATATATCACTAATTACATCTGGAGAACAACCTTGTTACATATCAAATCACAGAGACCAACCAATTGCATTAAATTTAACAAGAACATATTGTGCAGATTTATCAACAGGAAATTTAAGAACAAATGATTTTTCAAATAGCTCACTAATAATAAGTCAAGGAGCAAATAATTTTTCTTCTTTTGTGTCTGGGTTAAGTTCATTAAGTTCAACATATTTTGACATAGCTAATAAATTTACTTTATATTACAATAATAATTTAAATCAAAAATATTTATTACCAAAAGTTATCCAATGTAAAAACTTTAATTTAATTTTAAATTCAGACAATAGAATATTCAATGTTGATGAAACATTTTTGTTAGAATTTAGTTTACCAGCTGGTTCTACCACAATACAAATCCCAGTTGCTTCTTATAATAATGTAAATTCAAATTCTAACATATATTGGGGGTCCCAATCGTTGGTTCCAAGTTTAGGTGTGAATGGAAGTACTTCTAATAGTTTCAACATTGTGACTAATCCAACAACTATTGTAATTGCAATAACAGGAACACTTAAAACATTTGGTTTAAACACAACGAATTGGACAGGAGCGGATAAATTAATTAAAGTTTTAAGTTTCGGTAATGTTGGGTTGGAAGCGTTAGATGGAGCATTTAGACAAGCATCGCAACTGGTTGAAGTACCATTATATTTACCCCCAAGTGTTAAAATATTAAGAAGAGTTTTTTTTAATGCAACAACATTTAATCAAGATATTAGCAGTTGGAATACATCATCTGTTACTAATATGGAAAGATTATTTGTAGGTGCATCTGCATTTAATCAGCCAATTGAAAATTGGAATACATCTGCTGTTACCAATATGAGTTTTATGTTTTATGGTGCATCTGCATTTAATCAGCCGATTGGAAATTGGGATACATCAGCCGTTACCGATATGTCTGTAATGTTTTATTTAGCATCTAGATTTAATCAACCTATTAGAAATTGGAATACATCTGCTGTTACCAATATGAGTTTTATGTTTTATGGTGCATCTGCATTTAATCAGCCGATTGGAAATTGGGATACATCAAAGGTAACTAATATGAGTACTATGTTTTATGATGCAACTGAATTTAATCAACCTATTGGAAATTGGGACACATCAAGAGTAACTGATATGTCATTTATGTTTCGTGGCGCAACTGCTTTTAATCAACCTATTAGTAGTTGGGATACATCAAAGGTAACTAATATGGCCGTTATGTTTTTGAGAACAACTGCATTTAATCAACCTGTTGGTAACTTAAATTTTTCAGCTGTTACAAATATTCAATTATTTATTACAGATAATGGATACGATTATAATCAATATTCTCAGTTTATTTGTGATTTAGCAGTAAATCCAACTTTACCAAATAATTTAAAATTATTTTATACCGGAAAAGTTAGAATAAATAATACTGAAACAAACAATGCTTATGATTACTTAACAAAACCAGTTAATTTAGGTGGTAAAAATTTAAAAATATATGATGGTGGTGCGTATACTTTATCAGAAATTGTTAACTATACAACTGGTTCATTATCGCAAATTAAAATTAATTCAACAACAAATGGTCAAACAATAAATTTAAATAAAAACACACATACTGTTATTACTGATTCAGGTGGAATTACAAATTCATACTCATCAAATGAAAATTATCAAGTTAGATTTAATTTACCTGCTGGTTCTGTTTTAGAATTAATTGGTAATGTTGACTTTTTTTCATCACTTCATTATAACCTACCAACTTATTCTTATGCTTATATAAAAATACTTGATTCTAATGGGAATCTATTATTTGGTTCAGATCAAAATTCAACATCGTTTTCGTCTTCAATTAATTTACAAATACAATCAGAACCATTTATAACTATTCAGGTTGTTTCTAACAATTCTACAAATGTTTCTGGTTTTTTCTTATATGCACGCACTTTTTCAAATAGTTTATCATCAGGCGGAGACCCAATTATTCAACCTTTAATTGGACAAAAATATGCATTGGCATCACATGTTAAATTTGTAAATCTACTTGCAGATTATTCAAATAAAATATTTATTAATGCACACGTTGACTTACTAAACAAATTTGATTTTCCCGAAAACTTGTATTGGGATAATGGGTTTGTGAAAACATCAGAATTGTCACATATTTATTCAAACAGTTACTATCGTAGATTTTTTATCTATTATGACGGAGAATCGGTTGAAGTTGATGCTGATTCCCTTAAAGTAAATTATTTGTCTGAGACCAAAAAAATAAAAGTTGCTAGTTTTAAACCTAATAAAGGGTTGAAATCAATCAGTTTTAATAAACAGTATCCTTTGCTAAACTCAACCAAAGGACTTAAAATTGGGTTTGGAAAATATTTGTTAGAACTGATTTCAGATACTAACACTGACGACAGACACCATTTGGAATTGCTAAATGTTAAAAAATATGATTTAGAATCTGTTTGCGGGGCACTAATTGATAAAAATCAAATAATTAAAATATCAAACATTGTCGGTTCGGAATTATTTGAATTTGATTCAAATCCATTTTCTAACCAAACAAATGGACATTTCTTAAATTAAACAAATAAACTTATTAAATATTTAATTTTTAATAAGATTTTTTGCATTAGTGGTCTAATTCTATATTAGCATCAATAAACTCACGTATTTGTTCTTTAGTTAATAATTCACCACGACCAAATTTTAAAACAAAATCAATTAATGGTTGTATTCTTTTTTTACATTCGGAATCAAAATATGGATTACGAATTGGATAAACAGCTAGTCTTAATAATTTATCATAAAAATGGTCAATCATTGAAACTGAACTACCCGAATATGCTTGATATCTTTCTTCACTTGCAATTTGCCATAATTCTTCTTCAGTTCTTGGTCTTGGGGTTTGTTCTGTATACAATGGTCTTGATTTGTTTGTTGTGTATGTGAAACATCTTTCAACTCCAATCATACCAATGGCTTCTAATCTATCGGCATATCTGGGTATTAACATCCAATCTTTTCCAATTGCCTCTGCTGGTATAGTATCTCCATTTTTGGATGCAGATACCCAATTTACCATTTGTACTACTTGTTCAACAAATTCTTCAGTTTTATCTGCAAGCACTTCTCTTAAATTTTCATTGTGTTCATGAGCAAAAAATTTACCATCATCAGCGTCATGTAACAAAGCTGCTAATAAAACAGCTTCTTCTTGTTCTGGTGTGATTTGGTAGTTTCCTGCTTGTAAAGCAAGTTCAGCATGGCGCATTACTTGTTTTGCATGGGTAATACCATGACATGGACTTACACTGTTTCTTTCTAAAATTGATTCAAGTTTATCAACATGAATTTTACCACTTCCAACTTGAATAAACTGGGACTTTAATTTTAAGTATTTATTTTTATAGATCAAGTATTTTTTATAAAACATTTGTTCTTGATTATTGTTGTTACTCATAATATATTTAGTTTACAAAAAATTTAAATTATTTACAAATACTTTGTCTTAAAAGTCCATAATATGTTTTAATATCTCCATCGCGTAATTCTTCACATAGACTATAGTATTTTTGTAATTTTTTACCATAACTCTTAAAATTATCAATTTGTTGAATTGTACCTTTAGACATGTTACCAAGATATTCATTTTCATAATCATATTCAATTTCATTTAATTCTTCGTGTAATTTTATAATTGTTTTCTCTATTTTGTCCATTTTATCTATAAACTCGTCAGATCTCTCCAATATGTTTATTTGTCTAGGCGCTGGTGGTACAAGTTTAACAATTGGTGAAACATAAATTATTAGTGAATGGTCTGTAATTTCAATTGGTGTTATTAATCTAAAAATAAAATCAATATCATATTCAGTTATAGGTGGACTATTTACTTCAGTTGCAATTGTTGGTAAAATACCTATGTCAGTTCTTCTTTTATTAAAATCACCAGCAATTATTCTAATTGGTTCTGCTGGTAATTGTATATTTAATTGAATAATATAGTTTGTAATTAAATTTGTAAATATTTCAGTATTAATACAAATTTTTGGTTCTTTTACTTGAGTTCTATCTGCGGGGTCGCAAACATAATCAAAAACATTCCATAAACCATTTAAGTTTCTACTATTAAGGCATGAAACTAAATACTCACATGATTTTCTATTAGGACTTAAATGACAGTTTATAATTCCTTCAGTTAATAATTGTATTCCATCACATGTTAAAATTAATGAACCAAAACTAACACCATTTGCTATTGCTCTACTTCCATGTTGAATAACTTTTTTTGTTAATAAAATAGGACGAGCTGGTAAATAAAAACTATTATTGGCTTGTAAATTTTGCCATGTTAAGATTTCTCTATCAATTTCTATTTCAGAACGCAATAAGTTTATTCTATACATTAAATTATTAAACTCAACAACTAATCCTGTTCGTCTTATTCTTGGTACAGAATTATCAACAATAAAAGAAAAATAACAACCATTATTATAAGGTCTTCCATTTTGAGTTTGATTATATACTTGTGGGACTTGTCTTGACCAATCACCAATAAATCTTTCTATTTGACTTTGTTGTTCTTGAGTTGGGTTTTCATTTGTTATTCCCATTCTGTCCATTTCTTCTTTTGTTAAAGGAGAATGCACTTCTAAAACATTTTGACATATAATTTTTGTTGCACTAAATTTATTAGCAATTCTTTCCAATGTTTTATATATTGTAGCATATAGAGAAGAATAACCTTCTTGAATGTTAATAATTATTTTACTGGTTGGATATAATTCACAAACTTCTTTAATTTTATTTGCAATTCTTTTATTTTTAATATTAATCATTTGAATAATAAAATTATCAATTAAACTTATTCTATCTGCAGGCACCACACTATCTACAAGTGCACCAATAACTTCATAAACTTTTTTTGCAAAACTTTTAATTGTATCAATGTATGTTTTATAGTGTTCGACATTATATGTTAAAATAATTTCACGAGGATTTGAATCATATCTAACCATTTTGTGGTCTGATGAATATTCTATATATTTGTTAGCTTTGCTAGAATGAAGATATAATTTAGCATGGGGTTTATTACCAGAGTTAAATCTCATGTCTTTAATTTCAAAACCTTTTAGGATACCAACAAATATATCATATATTTCTGGACGTGATATTGAATTATGTGAACCATTTAAATACTCATGTAAAGATTGTGGAATTCTATTATCACGTTTTTCTTCAGGTTTTAACAATAATTTAATTGCATTTATTACATCAGTATTAATTTCGCCACCAGTTTGTTTTTTAAGTTCTAAATATTTGTTTTTATATTTTAAATATTTATCGTAATAAGTCATATATAAATATATGTATATATTTATTTATAAAAAATTGATTTAGTTTTTATATAAATAGTAAATATTTACTATAATAAGAATGGGTGTTAAAAGTTATTTATTCTTTTTTGGGTTTTTACTAAATCTAATCTCTGGGTTTGCAATTACTAATGCTAAACCTACTACTGTGACTGAACTTGATGTTAACCAATATGTTGGTAGATGGTATCAAGTTTATGGTGCTCCAACAAACACAATATTTCAAGGCTATGGAAAATGCATTACAGCTGATTATGGAATTTTACCAAGTGGAAATGTTAGTGTAGTTAATTCTCAACTAAACAAACAAAATGAACTTGAACAAATCTCAGGTTATGCATATTCAGAAAATCCAAACGAACCAGGTCAATTCACAGTTCATTTGGATGGAGTTCCTGTTGACTCTCCTTATTGGGTTGTTAAATTAGGTGAAGTTATTAACAACCAATATGCTTATTCTATAATTACTACTCCATCTGGTATTTCCAATTGGGTATTAGCAAGAAATTTAACCGAATTTGCTAGCAAGTATGATGGCGAAGTTGTTAAATATTTAAATGAAAACAATTATAAATTTGTTCCAATTTCTCAAGATGACTGCGACTACAACTACGCACAAACAAAGTTTTATCCTAATTTAGGTACAAATATTAAATCCGAATGCCAAGTTGCTACTTATTTGAAAAATGCTGGATTTCCACAATCTGCAATTCCAACTATGGTATGTACAAGTAAATATGAAAGCTCTTTTAATTGTGATGCTTATCATAAAAATACTGATGGATCGTCAGATTATGGTCTAATGCAAGTTAATAGTTACTGGTGGTGTTCAGGTGACCCTACTTCAAAATACAACGGTTGCAGTAAATCATGTTCCAGTATGTATGACTGTCAAACTAATGCCAATTGTGCTTATACCATTTGGAAACAACAAGGTTATAACGCATGGTATGGCTACAAGTCCCATAAAGCTGAATGTGATTCATATAAACTAAATTGTTAATTATTTTATAAAACTAAATAAAATTTATTTATAAATTAATTAAGATAGGCTGTTATTTTGTTTTGTTTATTTTGTTCAACAAATGGAATAAAATCAAATCCAACAAAAGGAACAAGCACATCAGGTACCTTAATTCCAGAATCGGTTTGTCCCAGTTCACATAGGATACAAAGTGTACGTGTGGTAGCACATAAGGTACTGTTTAACATGTGAACATATTCTTTTGTTTCCTTATTAGCTAGCCGGGTTTCCATTGCTCTAGCTTGGTAATCAGTACAATTGGAACAAGAAACTAATTCTCTGAAACAATTTGAGGCAGGAAAATATCCTTCCAAATCATATTTAGCCGCAGCAGCATTATTTAATGCTCCGGAAACAATTGAAACTACTTGATAAGGAATACCTAAGCTTTGGTAAAATTGTTCAGAAGTATTAATCATGGATTCCCACATTGCCCACGATTTGTCTGGTTCGCAAATACAAAATTGTTCGATTTTTTCAAATTGATGTACACGGAAAATACCCAGAGTATCTTTACCATGTTTACCTACTTCTTTTCTGAAGCAAGATGAAAAACCTGCATATTGGATTGGTAATGATTTTCCATCAATCCACTCTCCCATATGATAAGCAGCAATAGGTTGTTCAGATGTGGCAATTAAATATTTGTCATCTGATTCCCCAGTTACTTTGTACAATTCTTCATCAAATTGTTCTAACTGAGCCACTCGTCCCATAGAATTTTGATTCATAAACACAGGAGTATACAATGGGGTGTATCCTTTGGATGCAAGAAATTGTAGGGAATAATTTACTAGACCCATATGCAATTGTACAAGTCGACCTTTCATAAAATATCCACGATTACCGGCAATTTCTGCACCTTTGACAGTGTCAATTCCACCAATCAAACCCATTAGTTCCACATGATTTTTAAGTCCTGGTTTGTTTGAACTCGCACAATCACCCCAGGTTCTAATGACTTTGTTATCTACTTCATCAGATGAAACCGGAACAGAACTGTGAACAATATTACCAATTTTTTTTATTCTTTTATTAATTTCGGTTTCCAAGGTTTTTAATTCTGTTTCGGTTTGTTTAACAATTGTGCTAACGTATTTACTTAATTCTTTTAATTGGGCAATTGTTAAATCAGCTAAATCAGCTTCTACAATTGTGTCAGGATTTTCCATTAGATTAGTTGGTAGTTCAGTATAGTCAGATGGTTCATGTTTAATGCCTGATTTAATTTTTTTCCCAATAGCTTTACTTGGCAAATTAACAGACCGATTCAAATTATCAAGTTTACTTCTTACAATTTTCCATTGGGAATCAAGTTGACAAACTTCGTCAACAATCTCGGTACTTGCAAATCTTGCTTTTTGAGATTGGTAAATAATATCAGGACAGGTTCTAAAGAGGTTAATATCAAGCATTGAGTTTGTATAAGTTTTAAAATAATCTAATACAAAATCAATTTTTTATTTCTTTGAATTGATGAATTATAGCTAAATCTACAAATCATTTCTTAGAATTGATGAATTCAATTGCTTCAGTAATTGGATTGGATGTTTTAATGTCTGGATTAATGTTAAATTTGGTGTCATATGCTTTACCGGTTCTGTCAATTGCAAATGCTGAACCAATATTTAAATATGATTCAGGGTCCGTGTCAAGCCAATGGACATTTTGCCATGTGCACAACCCGGCAGTTTTTTCTCCAATAATTTTAACTCCTGGTCTTCCTTTAAAAAATAAACTTGCAAACTCTCCAGCAGAACCAGTATATGCGCTTACAATAACTGCAATTTTAACTGGACTAGTTCTGTTATCTGATAATTTTTTTGGGTTAAATGGAACTTGCTTAATCCAGGAGTCAGGGTCAGAAATTTTTCCTTTTTTAAGAATGTGAGTAAAACAGTTTGATGGAGAATTTTTATTATATCCATGAGCAATAATTGTTCGACCAAAAATTTGGTGAAATGGTGCAATTATTGGTGCATAATTACCACCCAAACATTCTGATAAATCTAATATAATTCCTGAATATTTCTTGTATGATTTTAGTACATGATTTATAGTTTTAAAATAATCAACCCAATAATCCTGGTCCCATGTTCTTGGAGCGTTAATATACAAAATATTTGCTTCTAATATTTTAATGTCAGGTTCTTCAGAAAAGTAATTTTCAGGTTTCGCATAATGCTTTTTAAATTTTGATTTTGCATAGGTTGGAACATGTGTGCTAGTGTACATTTTTTTCCCATCATAAATTTTAAAGTTGGAATGGGTATTGTCTTTTAGTTTTGGTATAAGGTATTGGTCTAAAAATATTCCAAGATCTTTTTTTGTTTTAATTTTACCCTTAGCTTTTTCCACAGCACCCCAAGAAATAAAATGGGTATTAAAATGATTGGATTTAATATATTTGATAATTTCACTTACTATTTTATCCATTATAATTAAATTATAAAAAAAATTGAATTAAAATTGTTTATACATCAAATTATATTTTTTTAATGAATATTATAAATTTTTTAATGGTATTATTTTTAAATAACAATTTGGGTTCACTTAAAAGAGCCGGAGGTGAAGATTCTAGACCTTTAATTAAACCAGAACCTGATATTTTAGTTATTAAAACAAATTTTGAAAAACTAAAATTACTTAAAATCTTACAAGATAACAAAGTATCTCAAGTAATAAAATTAAATCTAATTGAACAAAATGACTCTGGTGTAAAACCTTTTAATATTTTAGCAGGAGGACTTTACAAAGATTTTGATTTTGATTTTTAATTAAAAAATTTCATTTGGAATTGAATGTTTAAGACTGATTGTTAATGTTGTGTTAATTATGAAACTAATTATTTGAAAAAATATAAAATTATTAATAGTTGTTTCAATTTTTGGTGTTTTTAGTTCTTCAATATAAAGATCAAACAAATAATGATAATTTTTATCTTTATCATACAAATATAAAACATTATATGTATCCAGCAAACATGTAAAATTAGTTTTTTTATTATACTCAATATTTTTTATGTCGCATTTTGGAATTTGAATACCAAAAAAGGTATTTTTATAATAAGTTATTTTATTGTAATCTATTGTTAAGATTTTATTGTCTGCATCAAAATTATAAATTCCTGTTTTTTTTCTTATATTTGTCCAAATAAAATCACTTTGTTTGGTTCTAAAACATAAATTACCATCATTAAATATTTGTAATCTTGTGTTTCCTTCAAAATAATATGGGTTATTTGTTGTTCTTAATAACCAGTTACCAGTATAATATTGAAAATTAGTACAAGTCATTAATATTCAGTTAATACTATTACAAGTTTATTTTTCAATATTTAAAAAATTGATATTAAAATGGAATTATGTTTAGAAATTTAATCTAATGGTAAAATATCTGATATATCTATTAATAATGTTAACTTTTAACATTTTAAAATCTAATTGTTACAAATATATAAGTTCATTCGAATGGAAAAACATAAGGAAACAATTGGCTAATCCAACTTTAAGTGAATTTGATAAACAATTAATTAATCAAAATATTTTCAATAAATATAAAGAAAGAGCACTTGAAAAAGCAAAAGAATTTAAATCATCTAATAAACTGGCAACAAAAAATATTAGATTATCATACTTTAAAAATTATGCATTGGTTGGATTATTCCATGCAGTTGAAAACTTTAACCCAAATGATAAAATTAATTTTGCAAGGTATTCTGATAAAATTATAAATGAAAATTTATTTTTAGGTTTAATTTGTCCAACTGAAAACGATGAAGAAATCAAACAAAAAAATTTAGTAGAAAATAATTATTTAAGCGAATACTGGGACTGTATAAACAAAAATTTAAATCAATTCACAAGGATAATTATATACTTAAAATTTTCTCATGGATTTGATGTGCTTAGATCCAATGAAGAAATTGCCAAAATTATGAATTGTTCAACAAGTACAGTGACAAATCAACTTATTGAATCAACTAATTTTATTTTTAATAAAGTTAAATCAAACTATATAACAAGTGCAAATTTATTTAGTAGTAAAACACTGTTATAAATTTAATTTATAAAGAAAAAAGAATATATAATAAAATTTATTTTTTCTAATGGAAATTATTATATGGACAATAACAAATTGCTCTTATTATTTTTTATAATATTATTACTGGTAAGTTTGGGTTCAGAAACAGTTAATATTTTACTAATCAAATATAAAGTTAAATTAGTTGAAGAAATATTTGGACCTGAAGGATTTATAACAGTAGATAATAAATTACATGGTGACCAATATAATTTAACTTATGGTGAGCTAACTGGGCAAGGTATGGAACAAATTGTAAAATATTTAAAAAAATCTAACATCAAACCAAGTGAAACAACATTTATTGACTTAGGTTGTGGTAATGGCAAAACCCTAGCTTATGGACTTGTTTATGGATTTAAACAAGCCCGTGGTGCCGAAATTGTTGAGGCCAGATATGCCTATGCTGAAAAAAAGCGTGCTCAATTGGAACAAAGAATGCGTGAACGTATCCAATTAACTAAATCAGATATATTTAACCTACCTAAAAGTTATTTCCCTTCTAAATCTGTTGTGTTTGTGTCAAACTTGCTTTTCCCCGATGAAACTAACCAAAAACTTATCAAATTTTTAAGTGCAAACACTCCGGCAGAAACAATAATCATTGTTAGTAAAATTCCAAACAACTTGTATAAATTAAAACTAATTGAAAAAATTCCAGTACCAATGTCATGGGCTGCCAATTCTGAATGTTACGTACTTGGTCATCAAAGTAACAATCAATTATAATAATCTTCATAAAATATTGAAACAATAACATATTATTATTGTTTGAATTGTTTAACTAATGAATAAAATTCCGTCTAATTTAATTAAAACCCTAATTTGCAATAAAACCTCAAAAAATCCAATTAGAGCCTTTAGTTCCCAATACATACAAAATCCCTGGGTATCAATTGGTCCATCTCCTTCAGACCCTATATTAGGACTAAGTGTGATGTTTAATGCTGACACTAACCTAAATAAAGTAAACCTAGGTGTGGGAGCATATAGAGATGGTGAAGGAAAACCTTACGTGTTAGATTGTGTAAAATCAGCACAAACTAGACAACAAACCAAGTCTTTGGAATATTCACCAATTGATGGAAATGGAGATTTTATTAAAGCAGCTCAAAAGATTGCATTTGGCGAAGACAATGAATTAATTGAAAGAACTGCAACTGTACAAACACTTTCTGGAACGGGTTCATTAAGAATTGGTGCGGAACTGATTGCCCAGTGTAACAAAGAAAATAAAATCTTTTCTAAATCCCTTTACTATCCTAATCCAACATGGCCAACTCATGGAAAAATTATGGATAGGGCAGGATTATTCCATTCACATTATTATTATTGGGATAGTTCAACAAATTCAATTGGATTTGACCGAATGATTGAAGATATTAATAACATGTGGCAAGGAGCAATTATTTTGTTTCATGCATGTGCTCACAATCCAACTGGTACTGACCCAACAATTGAACAATGGAAAGAATTATCTCGTGTTTGTGCAAAAAAATCTCATATAGTTTGGTTTGACTCAGCTTATCAAGGATTCGCATCTGGTAATTTGATTACAGATTCAGAATCATATAAAATATTTATCCGTGATGGCCACCAAATTATTCTATCACAATCATTTGCCAAAAATATGGGTTTATATGGGATGAGAACGGGTGCTCTTCACATAGTAACTGGAGGCCCTGAAGAAAAATCTAATGTAATTGATAAATTAAAAACTATTATTAGACCAATGTATTCTAGTCCTCCAGTTGAAGGCGCAAGAATTGTTACTGAGATTGTGAATGACCCATTATTATATAGACTATGGGATAGAGAATTAAAAGTCATGTCAGAAAGAATTGCGGATATGCGGGTACAATTGGTAAATGCTCTAGCTTCATCAGGTTCAGTTCGTAACTGGTCTCATATTACTAAACAAATTGGAATGTTTGGATATACAGGACTAAATTCCAATCAAGTTAATCAGTTAATTAACAAATATCATATTTATCTAACACAAGATGGACGAATTAGTATTCCGGGGCTAACTAATTCAAATGTTGATTATGTTGCTAATGCAATTCATCAAGTATCCAAGTAAATGAAATTAATTTAAATTAACAAATAATAATAGTTTACTTGATTAAATTAACAAATAATAATAGTTTACTTGATTAAATTAACAAATAATAATAGTTTACTTGATTAAATTAACAAATAATAATAGTTTACTTATTTAATTCAACAAGCAAATCTACTCTAAACCACTTGGAAAGAGTATTGTCTGATTTAATCACATGTACACAATTATGCTCTTCAACCAGTTCAACAAATGGATTGGACTTGTCAAGAACCCAGTCATGTTCTATAATTCCAGAACTACGAGAAACTTTAATTTCCCTGTTTTGTAGATGATTTGCTGCCCCAAATGCTTTAGTTTTAAACCATTCTTCAACTGCTTTTTCTGCTTTATTACAGCATTGGGTACAAGAAAGAAACCCAAATTTATAGTCAAAATTAATATAGTGGCTATAAACATCACCTAAAGGATGTTGGCAAAATTGACAGAAATCTTTACACTTAATCATCACAAGTCTAAAGGGTTCTGGTTTTTCAACTGACATTGCTTGCACAATAGCATCGCGAGTATTTATGTATTCGGTAATATAATTATTAGATGTATCTATTGTTTCTGTCATTATAATTTAATCTGTATACATATAAAATTGTTTTTTTCAATTTTTATTAAATTTTTTTCCACTAAATAAAAATTAATTTAACTATTTAATTCCATAAGTTCATTTACCTTATACCATTTGTTTACAGTTTTATTAGATTTTACAACATTAACACAATTAACACCTTCAATTACTTCCACAAATGGATTAGAATCATTAAGTTGCTAATCTGATTCAATAATTCCAGAAGTTCTTTTTACTTTAATATTTTTGTTTCTAAGATAGTTAACTTCTCCGTAGGATTTAGTTTCAAACCAGTCTTCAACTGCTTCTTTTGCTTTAGAACAACAATTTTTACAAGACAAAAACCCAAAATTGTATATTCTATTAATATAATGTTCATATACATCTCCTGATGGGTTAGAACAAAATTGACAAAAATCCATAAAATTAATCATTACAAGTCTAAATGGTTCTGGTTTGTTAACAGATGCAGCTTTAACTATTGCGTTTCTCAAAGAGACGTAGTTAATAATGTAACTAATATCACAATTGTTTGAAAGTGTCATTAAATTTTGTTCTATAGATTAATAAAAGATTTTAAAATTTCAATTTTTATTATTTGTTCAATTATAATTTCTAATTATTTTTAATTTACAATAAAATGCATTTTGTTTATTTAATTATATTAACAATTGCGATGGTTGAAGCATGTGGACAGTTTTGTTTAAAGAAAGGTTTAGAAAGTAAAAGTAAATTTTTATATGGGATTGGATTCATTTCATATGCATTTATTTGTTACCTACTTTTAAAAACTTATTCATTTAATAAGGGTTTAGCTTATAGTAACTTGGTATGGTCTGCTTTATCTATAATATTTGCATGTATTAGTGGAAAACTATTTTTTGGTGAAAAAATAAATTACTTAGCCGTGTTATTATCATTAACAGCAATTTATATAATTAACCAAGATAAATAAAATATCTAATTGCAATTATATGGAACAGTTTTCTGATGTTGTAATTGAAAAGTCAGTTGGCTTTAACAATAATTTTCTTCAAAATGATTATTTAAGAATAGCTCTATTACTTATCACTGGTGTATTTATGGGTTATACTCTTCAACCTGTACCAAAATGGTTAAATAAATTATTTGACACTTCACATACACTAAAATTTTTTGTTTTATTTATTGCTGGTTGTATTGCCGTTTACCCTGTTAATAAATCTAATATAATTTGGGTTGGATTAGGTTCAGCTTTAACTTTGGGAATTTTTCATTTGGCTAGAAAATATGACAACCACTTAGATGAAATAGAAAAAAAGAAAAAAATTGAAAAACAAATTAAATAATCCCAATTATATGATTCTAATGCTATACTCAAGTTACTATTTGCAAAATAATACCGAACCTGATTACAATTTTATTGTCTGGATTAATAATGTTGAACACAAAATTTTAGAACGATTTGGATTTTATCTTTTAGATATTCCTGACGAAGATTACATGAGATACTATTACGAACGTTACGACCCCAATGAAATGGTACAAATTATCCAAGAATCAAATGGATTTGTTAGAATCAATCAACAAGCCCAAACAGCCAAACCAAATAAAAAACAAAGAAAAGAATAAATTTTTATTATAATAGGCTTTGAGCTATTATAAAAAAAATGAAAATACCAACTATTATTTTACATCCCGTTATTAGCTATCAATGGAATCTATCACTAATTCTAATGATTATGAATCAATTGCTAGAGCAATTTGCAATCAAAACTCAAATAACGCCAATCCTGTACAATTTAACCTTGACATGGTTTTACAAGTTATTGATAAAATAGAAATGTTTACTGGTTGCAAATTATATAATAAAGACCAACTGACTAATCAGTTAGTTGAACTTGCTGAGGAAAATTTTGCTAATGAAGCAAAAAAAGCTATTTGGAAAAACCTGATACCTCAAGTTGATTTTAATACCCTATTCAAATCAGATATGGATTTTACTTTGGTTTTTAACCAAGATGATATTGTTATCCTGTATAAAAATAAACAAGTAACTCAAGATAACTTAGAACAAATTAAACAAGATTTAATTTCCAATAAATTAAAAAATTTTCCACCAATTACTGAATTGTATGTGGATAATATTTGTCAAGTTATTTCCCAGTTTATCAACAAAGATATTTCAGTTCAATACTATTGTTCAAATATTCCTTTGCCTTATTGGAAATTATTTGAAATTAAATGCAAAAAACCTAATGGAATTTCCAAAGAAACACACATGAAATGTAATGAATTGGAAAAAATCGTAACTGGACAATATTATCAATCCGCTAAACCTGATGTTCAAGTTACCGGACAAGCACCCAGTGCCGACGATGATGAACTTAAGGCAGTTTTAATGCAAATTGAAGAATATGAAACCAAAGGTAAAAAAAATACTGCAAGTACAACAACTGGAACAAATGTTACCACTTTATCAGATAATGAGAAAAAAGCATTAGATGATGTTTATCGAATGGAAGTAATGTCTTATTTAAATGATAACGATATTATGCAATTTTTAGACGTGATTGAAAAAATTGATGCACTTGATAAGGAAGCCAAATTTAACGATAAAGAATTTATTACCAATTACTTCAAACTAGTAATTGAATCAACAGGTGCGATTGGAAATAAAATTGCCAAGTTTTATTATGTGTATAAACTATACATGTTAATTAATAATGCACCATGGTTTATTGAACAACATGAGGCAATGAGAAAAAATGTTGCTAATAAAATTAATGAATTTACTGAGGAACTTTATATTTTACAATCAGCTGAACTTAAACTATATAATGGAGTTGTTAGTACAATGGAAAAAACCAAGGAACTAATTGACACAATTGGAAAAAAAGCTAATCCCAACTATGTTCCAACCTGGCAAACTGACAACCAACAAATTATTTTGAATCAAATTATTTCAAATGCAAATTCTAATTCAAACAACGCCAATACAAATAATACCAATTCTAATGCAATTATTATTGAAGATTCTGATGATGAAATAGAAAATGAAGACAATAATGATGATGAATCAATGGGGTCAGATTATGATTCAGATAATTAAATTTGTTAACTTAATTTTTTTTAATTTATAAATGAAATGTCATAAAACAATTTGCATCAACTAATGTATAAGTTTGTCCAACTGGTTCTGAACAAATAATCACGCTGGTTTTTGTAATATCAGAACAAAAATATAATGATGGTGGTTCTGGTTTATTTGAATTAAAAAACTCTTTTAAACTATCCAACCTGTTCAACCTATCTAAAGTAAACCCAGGACTAATATACCTAATTACAACAACAATATTTAAATTTGTAAATATAAAATTACCAACAAGTTCAATTTCATTTGAACTAAAAAATTCAAATAATTCATGCCATGCCATTTGATAAAGTTCTTCAAAACTATATCCATCTTCAACATGGGATATTTTAAGATTATCTATTATTGTTAGTAAACAGTAAAATAAATGTTCTGTGTCTGTTTCTCCTGAAATTTTTTGAAAATATTTATCAGAAATAAAATTTTCTATTTGGCTTTTGCAAGCGGAAAAATTTTTAATAAATCCATTATGAGCTAGCACATAATTCCCACAAACAAATGGATGCGAATTGGTAATAGCCGGTTCACCAACTGATGTTGTTCCTTTATTTCTCAAATGAGCTAAAACAAAACGAGATTTAACAACTTGTTCAAAAATATCTGAAAAGTTTATATCTAAGTTATAAGAAGCGGGACTTTTATATATGGTTAATTCGTCGGATTCATCAAACCAAGACACACCATAACCATCTAAATGATAATCCGAATCTAATGGATTTGATAAACCAGGTGTAAATTTTTTTTCTTTAGACTGGGAAAAAAAATTCATCAATGTTATTCCATCTAATTTACGATTTATTGATAAAAATAATCGACACATTATATTTAATTATTAAATTATTTATAATGTTGGATAAAATATTTTATTACACTAAACTAAAATTATCAGCAAAACGCTATGACTTAGTTACGCTACTTTTTTTTAAAAAACCGGACGTTAATCAAATTAAATAACTCCCACTCAATTATTGCCCGGTCAAAAAACACCGGAACCCAACTTCTAATTGGTATTAGAGTATTAATTTTGTTTTGAATTGGGAAAATTGTATTGAGTTGTGTTGTATTTTCTGACACATGAACTTTACTTGATTTGATTGCTTCTAAATAATCCAAATACAAAAAACAATTAATTTTACCAAAATCTTGAGCACATAAGTAATATCTATATTTATTAGTTGTCATTAATTAGGGATATTAAACTAATGGATAGATTATTTTAAACTTGTTTGTTCACTTTTTTTAACTACTTTGTAAATGCCTTAACTTGTTTTAATAGGTCAGCAGCTTCTTTGTTTGTTACAAAATGTGCACGAACAGGTTCAAGCAATTTGTTAATATGAGTACACATTCCATCTTTTAGTCCTTTTGGTTGTACTTGACCAGATGCAAATGCCTTAACTAAATCATCTGAAGTTGTGAATGTCATTTCTGGTTCATTGTATTTTTCATTAGCTGGAATACAAACGAACCCAACCAGTGGAAATACAATATGTTTAGCCCAGTCAAGCAGAGGGTTTTTATCAACATTACCTGGTTCACAAAATGCCTTGGTTATTTTTCTTTTAACATCAGATTCTGTATCATCCATAAATACTGTGTTGTCTGGATTTGATTTGGACATTTTATCAGAACCATCTAAACCCATAATCATATGGTGAGATACTATGATGGGTTTATTTTTTCTTTTAATTTTATCACAATATTCTAAAGCTAATGCATTGACTTTTCTTTGATCCATTCCTAATGAACAAATATCACATTTTAAGAAAAACACATCAGCACATTGCATCACTGGATAGAATATTTGACTAGCAGCTAATTCTTGTGGTGCCGACTGGGTTAGTTGTTTTAATAATCCCAAAATATGGGTTTTACGTGGGTGAGCACGATGAGTGTAAGGTTCTCCTTCAATATCAACAAATAGCTTATTAATTTCCCCATTCAATTCCAATAATAACTCGGCATTATCAGCTTCTTCTTTTCTTCCCATAATTTGAGTACACTTTTTAATTCGATTCAAACTAAATTTAGTTCCAATATCTAACACCCATTTCCAATATTCATCAGAACGAGAGTTAATTTCTTCGCTAGACCAAATAAATTCAATCATGGGGTTTCCTTGAAAATCCACCGCATCTAACTTCATCCCACATGCTTTCCAAGTTTCAATCATTAACTTGCCTGCTTTTTGGATTCGGTTTAAGTCTCCCCCTAATTTCAAATTCATAAGTGCAAACCAATCAGCAACCCAAAATTTAAATTTCACTCCTGATTCCACAAATTTATTTACATTATGAGCTCTTAACAATCCTTGAGCAATATGCATACGACCAGAAGGTTCAAATCCATCGTACGCAATAACTTCTTTTTTATTAGTTAATAATTTTTCGAGGTTTTCACCACCAATAACTTCTTCACCAATAGATAGGATACGAGCTACATTGGATTTCATATCTGAATCATTTGTATTAGCATTCGTATTTGTGTGTGCAATTTGTTCCATTAGATATTTCAAGATTTAAAGTAATTAATTGGTTTTTCAATATTTTGTTTTGTTCTTAGAATTATTATTAGACTTGGAATTTTTAGTTTGAATCAATGGATCCTTATAACTTGAAGTTTTTTTGGTTAGAATATTTTCAAATTTTATCATTTCTTTTGTTTTTCTTGGAGAAATATTTGGTTTTGCCGGACTAATCGGTGGTGTTGACAGAATTGGAAATTCAACAACTTCCAAATCGCTTATGGTATCAGTATTTGAATCAAACGGCGAGTTTGACATTTTTGCTCTGTATTTTGGAGAAACAGGTAAACTTTTTAACCTAATAAATTTTGGAATGGGGGTAGAACAAACAAATTCAGTTGTAATTATTAATGGGAGTTCTGTGGAACATGACATTAATTAGTATGTAAATAATGTGATAATTAAAATAATTTATTCAATTTTTTTTATAAATTTATATTGTGCGTAATGTGCTCTGACATTTTTTTTAATTATTATTGCTTATTAAGTTATAATAATTAAAAAAATAATAGAAAAAATTAAAATGTAAATATATACAATCAAATACAAATTTACACCAGCGAATGTGGTGAGTGAATTAAGAGGAAACCGTTAGTGTCGAAAAAGCATCTTGGATATTAGTTTATTAGTGTACCATCTGATATCAATGTCAACTTTCTTTTCTTTCAAATCATTAACTTTAAAGACACGCAAGCTGTGTATTTCATTGAGTCCATGTGATGGACTATCTGGTACTTGTCTTTCTTCGATGTATTTAGTAATATTAAATTTACCTTTTTCATTGTATGGAACTAACTCTGGAAATTCAGATAGTAGTTTCTGAAAAATAAAATTTAATCCAGCAAAATTAATTAAATAAGACATTCCATGTAATTCATATTGTCTTACAATTAGTTTATTAGTTCTAAAACCCTGTGCAATTTCATTTACTTTAGCACAAGATGGTTTTAAGTTAAAGAATTCTTCAATTGTTTCTCTAACTGCGGTGTGTAATGTTGTAGCATCTTCTTTTTCATATCTTCCACCGAAACTTTCAAATGAATTAGAGCGCTTGGCAACATTCGATTTACCTAGGATGATAACCTTTTGTCCTTCAATAAAATCAGAAATTAATAGACTTCCTGATTGACCTTTTAGATCCCTTCCAAAGATTGATTCTACATTATCCATTAAAATAAAGTCTTATCCTATTAATACATAGATATTTTCAATTTTTTAAATAACATATTTTATTAAAAAAATATATTTTCATAATAAAATTTATATTTTTTCAATCCAATATCTATTCCAATCATTATTTTTAATTGAGCATGATATAAATTGTTCAGTTGGACAGTTAATTATTATATTATTTTTATTAGTCGATACTGCGTTTCCATCTCCAGAAGTAGTACCCGAATGTCCTAATAAAAATAGTTTATCACTTTTAATTGTTCCATATTTAATGGTTTGTCCATAACATTTTTTATAATATCTATTGATTTTTTCAGAAAATGCATAAATTAAATATGTTATAAAAAACCAAGTAGCACTACCATTTTGTTTATTCAAATGTAAATATATTTTACCATTATATTTTGATTCATAATTTGGTAAATTATTTAAATTTAATTTTTTAACAACTTCATAATTTGGACTATCTTTATTTTCCTCTTCCCAACAATTCCATTCTAACGTTTTTTTATTTTTTAATACTTTTTTAATATTTTTCATCCATTTTTCTTTTTTTCCCACCAAACACCTCAATATTATATGCACAGGAACAATATCACCGCCACCGTTATTATCCAAATGAAAATGAATAGTCTTATATGTATCTCTATTTTTAATTAGTCTGTCTATTTCATTTTTAAGTATTTTATGATTATCATCAACACTAAATGAATTTAAATAAAAGTAGTTTGATTTTTCAATTATATTTTTATTAATTTTATTATCCCAATTTAATTGATAATTTATTTTGTTTCTATATTCTACTTGATATTCAATTATATTGTTAGAATTGGAATTTGTGTTTTTAATTAACAGTTTTTTAATGTTCAAAATGTCAATATAATTATATGTGTGTACTAAATAAATAAATTTTATTTCATCAACACATGGATTCCATGATTTATTAACAAATCTTGTATATAATAATAAGTATTGGTTCCAATCCATTATTTCAGTAGTTACAACTTGGGTAATTTGATATTTTTTATAAGGACCATTTAAAATTAGTCCGTTGATGTTTATGTTTATTGTTAAAAATTTATTCCAGTCATTACTTAAAATATAAAAATGAGATAAATTGTTTATTTCGTCAAATGATATTTTTAAAGGATAATTTTCTTTTAGTGTTTTATTTATAGTTGTAATTATTTTGTTCATATATATTATTTGTAAAATAATTTTAGTATAGCTGGTTCCAGTAAGTGTGCATGTTTTGAAAAACAAAATGTCTACATTGCTCATCACAATAATAACCATCAAATGCAAAGTGTAAAGGTTCCTTAATTTCTTTTCTACAATATGGATTACAACAAGCCATAATGTTGTTATTTTTATTTTTAATTAATTCGTCTAATATTGCTTTTGACGGCGTGTTTGGAGGAACCAGTTTAGCTAAATTTCCATATGTGTGAGAATAAGATAACATTCTTTCATGGCGCGCAGATGGGAATGATAACATATTGCTTTGTGACTGTGTTTTTTTAATTTTGGGTTTTTGTTTTGGTTCAAAATTTGTGTCCGCAGAATAAGAAACTTTCTTAATCCCAATGTAATTTATTTGTGTTTTAGTTTTGGTGTCGTTTGGACTTTCGCAATCTGATTCTTGAGAATTTTCTATTTTAATATCAGATTTGCTTGGCTTGACATTTTTAATTGCAAATATATTAATAGAATTTAATTGTCTGAACCAATTAACAAACTTAAATTCATTAAAAACCAATACCGCAAAAAATAAAAAGCCGGAAGTAAATATAGTTAATTGATACATGTTATTAATATCCAACATACATTACGATATTAATAATTACTATATTAATATTTTTCAATTTTTATTGTACTAAAAGTGCTCTGAAAAGTAAAAATAAATTAATTATAAAATAATTTTTTAGGCGCTAGTTAGGCGCTAGTACTGGCTTCACAGCTGACTCTATGGGCTAAATAATAAGAATGGTCGTCAGTATTGGTTTGATAAAGTGCGTATTGATCAGCACACTTAGGATCTTCGCAAACAGTTGAACTACAAGTATGAAGAACACCTGACACATCTTCAAAAATTTCACCACAAGAATGATAATAACCGAAACCATCCATTGGTGGAACGTGGGGAACCATGTCTTTATTATGAGTTGTTCTCCAGTAATCAGGTAACTTGGATTTTGCAAAGGAAGCAAAAGTCTTATCTCCTACTCTGGGTTGACCATAATCATATACATGAGGCTGAATACCAGCGTGAACTAATTCCATAGCAATTAATTGTCCACATGAGGCGCCATACGAATGCCCGTTGACATACACATCATAACCTGGATTTGATTTTAAAAGAGATTTAACGGTTGAAATTGTACTATTTGTAACCGCAAGTGCAGACTTGTAAAATCCATTGTGGACTTCGCAATTGCATTCGGGCCAGGTAGTGTATGGAACTTGTCGAACTTCAAAATCATCTAACCAGTTCATAGTGGAACTAGAACCACGTAAAACCACATGAATTGATTTTGTTGAGCCCATCAAACCAATAAACCCTTGTAAATCAGTTTTTGGATCATAGATGGTGGATTTGTATACAAACCCAGTAGCAGGTCCTGCCAATTTCATAGTAGGGTATTTATCTTTACCACAATAAGCAGCACCAGATAACCAAACACCATTGGTTAATTGAGTTGGATTATAAGCATTTGCATTGGTTGGAACTAGCATAGAGGATAGCAACAAAGCCCCAACGGATAATAACTTGAAAAAAGTATTAAACATTATACTTAATATTTATTTATAAAATAATTTTTAAATCAACTTTTTTATTTGGGAAAAATATTCTAATAAAATTTTCCACTTTTTTATTTGAATTTTAAATTCCAAGCCAATAATTATTCCAGGCAAACAGTCCCAGACCCTGAAATTTGAGCAACAAATTGATTTACTTGGCGTATTATATTATCCCAATCATCGTCTTCATCATTATCAATTACAAGTACTGGGGTTTTTGTCCAATTTAAAATCCATGATTCATGATATTCATGTAGTTCTCTTAAATACTCAAGTGGTACTCCATCTTCTTCATGACGTGCTCTTTTGTGCATTCGTTCCCAACATTTTTCAGGTGAACATTTTAGGTAAATAATTGCATGGGGTTTTTCATAAAATTTTTCTTCAAGCCAATCAAACCAAAATTTATAACAATTAGTTTCAAGTTCATTCATTTTTCCAGAATTAATACATGATTTACCAAATACATGTCGGTCTGTCCAAATTGATCTTTCGCAAAATCTAACTGGTTTGGTTTGTTCGTGCTCGATTGATTGTAGTCGAGTTTTGAAGACCATAGTTTGAAACAGGTATGCATATCTAGTTGGTTCCTCATAAAATTCTTGAAGCAAATTTTTACCGTCTGACCCCGTTACTTTTAGCCACAAATCAACTGGCTCTCTAATTACCTCAAAATTTTCATTAGATTCTAATTTATCAAGGCAGGTTGTTTTTCCAGAGCCAATATTTCCTTCTACAATAATACGTAATTTACTAGTCATTAAATTAACAATTAAAACCTTTCAATAAAACTAATAGGAAATCAATTTTTTTTAATTTGATAAATTAAGTTCCATAAACAATAATTTTAATGTCCGATACACCTAAATTTTCAACTTGATAACCTTTTTCAATCAGTTGGTTTTTTACAGTTTCAACAACACTCGGTAAAAAACCTAAAATGGAAATTATACAGTTGCCTTTTCCACTTAAATATGTTTCACACAATCCATTTTTAATTTTACTAGAAATATTTTCTAACTGGGTATCAACTATCCATCTATCAAACGTTTTTTTATCTGGAAATTTAGAAATATCTGAGCATTTACAATCATTGCTAATAAATCCATAAACATTTCTTGAATAGTCATAATTCGAAGACATTAATAAATTAAATAATTTTTAAAATCATAATAAATCAATTTTTTACCAGGAGAGTTTCCATCCAGTGCTAACACCATCTGCGTTTTCAATTTCCGTAATAGCATATCCCTTGTTAGTCAGAAATGACTTGACTGAAGTAATCACATTAGGTTTGTATCCAGTGGTTTCTGTTGTTAGAATCCGACAACAATTGTTATTAGTACCATTGGCGTGAACCATTTTACCTCTAATTAGATCGAGAAGGCGATTGAAATTTTCCTGAAAGAAACATTCATTGACACTGTTTTTGTCAGGAAAGTTAAGACTGTTGATAGCTGTGTTTAAATCAGTAAACTTGAAAACACATACTGGGGCTGATTGGGATACACCTACACCACTGGGCACGTGGTTATTGGAACTGATGGGAGCAGCTTGGTTACTGGTATTATTATGAGAATTATCTTGATTATTAGCCATTAAATATATCAAATTAATTATAATAACCATTAAAAATTTCAGTTTTTTTTAATTTTGTTTACAAAAAATTAACTCTATCAAATCCATCGTCCATTAAATATTTTAGTGCGTTTAAATATTTAAAACTGGATTTAAATATTTGACCTATAAAGAAATATTTACTTGGAATAATATTATACAGTAAAATGAATACGGCTAAAAAGTCAGAACCAGTTTCTAACCAACCCAATCCAGTTGATGCGCTAACTGTTAAACGGGATCAATTGCGAGCCAACTTGCTCGAACAACAAAAAAAAATATTTAGTATTGAAAACCAACTAATTGAATTAGACAAAGAATTGGCAAGTTTTTCAGATAATTTAATTTTGGAAAATCTTAAATTAAGTGAACAACAGGAACAGATAGTTAACGCAACTGAAGATAATATTTTGGTTGTGGCTTGTCCTGGTTCCGGTAAAACCCATACTTTGATATCTAGGTATGTGAAAATGATTTTAAACAATGAAATTACTCCAGAAGAGACCCTGCTAATTACCTTTACTAAAAAAGCAGGTATGGAAATGTTGAATCGGTTGGGCAAAATTCTCCCTCATAAAATTCCTTATCATGTAGGGTCACTTCATGGGCTGGGATATAAAGTACTACAAGAATTTAATGACATTAATTATACCGTATTAGATGAAAAAGACGTAAAAGACTTTTTACGTGATATTATCAGTGAAAACCCAACATTACAACAACTTGAAGAAGATGAATTAGGAATTCTACGAAATAAAATTCAGTTAATTATTGACCAGGCATCAACATGCTATCCATTTGATTTAAAACAAGCATTGAAAAAAGCTAACTTGGAAAAATACCATAAGGAGTTTGCATATGTGTACAAACTATATCAAAGTAAAAAGAAAAAGGAACATTTGGTTGATTTTAATGACTTGATGATCCAATTTAGTAAATTTTTAGACGAGGAAAAATCTAATGTATTCAAGGACAAAATTAAATATGTGTTTTTTGACGAGTATCAAGATGTTAACCCTGTTCAAAACTATATTCTGTTAAAACTATCAGCTAAAGCAAAAGTTATGGTTGTTGGAGATGATGCTCAAGCAATTTACGCATTTAGAGGTTCGTCTGTTAAATATATTTTAAACTTTAATGAAACATTTAATGATCCAAATAAAACTCATCGAATGTATCTGTTAGCCGAAAACTATCGTTCAACTCCTTCTATTGTAGACTTTTGTCAAGATATAATTTCTCATAATGCTAACCAATTTGAAAAAGCTGTTACATCCAAACAAGAAAAATTTGGTTTTAATCCTTGTGTATTTGCATTTAAATCACAAAAAGAACAGTATAAATGGATTGTGGATGATATTATGAAGAAGAATGCACAAGGGGTTAAGTTTTCAGATATGGTTATTTTAGCCAGAAAAAATACCCTGTTAGATGAAATTGAATTGCATTTGATGGGGAATAAAATTCCGACAGTAAAACATATTGGGTTGTCATTGTTAGACAAAGCTCATATCAAGGACTTTTTAGCTTGGATTACGCTGTTAATCAATCCTAAAAGTTCAATCCATTGGAAACGTATTATTAGTTTACATCCAGGGTATGGAATAAAAAAAGCTAATGTAATTTTGGATTCAGCAACTGGGGATTTGTTAGGAGCTGTTAAAGCACATATTGATAAGGAAAAATTGGGTAATCCAAATTATTCAGGGCTGACTGAACTATATGATTCTGTTTGTTATTTGAAAAAAGTTAAGCGAGATATTGATAAAGCTCGGTTTATAGTTAATTATCTGGAAAAGTTATGGACTATTAAAAAAGAATCTAATGTGGAAGGCAAAGTTGGAGATATTTATAATTTACTAAATTATTTGAAAAATTCATCTTTGGAACAATTTATTAATGATTTATATTTGAATCAGGAAGTGGAAACCAACTTAGAAAATGTGCTTTACTTAACTACGATACATGGAGCTAAGGGATTAGAATGGGAGTATGTGTATATTATTGATATTAACTCTAAGGATTTCCCTTCTGTCCGACCAAAATATTACTTGGACGAACTGGAAGAAATGGATGAAGAACGTAGATTATTTTATGTGGCGGCATCGCGAGCAAAAAAATACTTATTTATGACCTATCATGAAGATTTACATCCGGAATCCCAAGTTCAAATCAGTCCGCTACTCCGGGAAATTAATTCGGAACTATATACCGGATGTGGTGTTAAAATTGAAAAATTTCAACCAACCCTAATTATTTCTCGTGATGTTCAAAACTATTTGCGCTTTATTGGGTATTCCAAAGTATATGACCAAATATCAAGTCTGGTAAATATGAGAACCTGTGTTAACAAATCATTTGATATACCTAGACACATTGAAAAATTACCTCATAAAATGATTATTGGAAACTTTATTGATTACTTAGTTGCCAAAATGCTTCAAATAAATTATCCTAAAAAAGTTAAAAAATTTGACATGAATATAGTTCATAAAGACCCGAAATTTCCACAAAAAATATATTTGGAATATGTGGACCCACAAACCGATTGGAGAAATATATTAGACCACATATTTTATATTGCCACATGGAAAGCACCAAAAGATTTTGATTTTACATCTTATCGAGATTTGCTAGTTAGTGAGTTAGCATTTAATTATTATTTGGAATTGGAAAAAGGTTTGTGTAAAATTATCAACAGTATTAAACCAAAAGAAATTCATACTCATTATGTGGTATCTCATGGCAGTGTTAGGGGAGAAATTGATATTCTATGTGATGATACCATTATTGAAATTAAATCAGCAGTATCAAACTATAATGAAATTGCATCAATACCTAATATGTCTCAAGTTTTACTATATGCTTATTTGCTAAAGAAAAAAGAAGTTAAAGTAAACCGAATGATTTTGTACAATCCATTAAATGGGGAAGTTAATAACTTTGATATTACAGATTTTAATTTGATTAAATTTAAAAAGTCTATTTACAAAGAATAAGTATTGTGTTGATTATTTTTTTATCTAATATTTATTATACATTATGGAAAGTTATTCAGATGATTTTAAACCAATTTTTATTAAAACAACTAATTTTATATATAATTTAAAATCTAAACCAATTACTTTGACACAAAATGATAATGATTTTGTTTATCAAAAAATTAATAATTTAGCAATTTGGTTAAGTGGAAAATGTGATTTAATCCACATCGATTTCGTTGAAGAAATTGAAACTATAATGAACAAAATTTATGACTCTGAAACAACTGCTGAATATACAGATTGTATTAATAGTATTTGTAACCAAATTAATTTAGAAAATTTAACAGATGTCATGCCTATTAATTTAATAGAAGATGATATAAAACTCAATAACTCGAGTGTAACAATAGAAGAACTAATTGGTGGTCAAAATAAAAATAACCCAAATTTTAACTTGTTATATATATTATTTTTTGGAATTTTTGAAATATATCTAATTTATGTTCTTTATATGATTTTTTCAGGTCAGGCAACTCCTTCAATTGGAGATACAGTTTATACAGTTGGTGGTAAATATAGTTCTCCTAAACCATATGTGATTGAATCACAAATTCAAATATATAATTATTTAGGAATAAGAATTTTTATTTGTATTTTTTATAGTTATTTTTGTATGGAATCAATACAACATGAACTTGAAAATAAATTTGGTAAACTTTCTTTTGTTAAGCTATTAAATTTAACATTTGACGAACAAAATCAAGTTATCAAATATATTACTTATCAAATTGATATGATGTATAATACTAAACAAATTGAACCTGTTAATAGTACCCCAGTAACTATAATTAAAATACCAGAATTAAAAAATATAAAACCACCAAAAACAAAACTAAGTATTCAAAATCCTGATATATTTATGAAAACAAATAAAATGGAAATAACAACACAAACAACTAAAATTACAAACTCTGATTTAAATAATATTAAAAAAATACAAGAATATAATCAACATAAATTAAATGAAATAAATGAACAAAATGAAAAAAAAAATATTTTTAAAATGATGCGTAAATGTATACCGTCAATCTTTAAAAAAATTAAAAACAAATTACAAAAAAAGAAATAAAAATATTGAATTATTAATTAAAAAAATAACTATGTGTATATATAATAAATGACAACAAAAAAACCAGTTCAATTAACTGATAATAAAAAACCTGAAGTCCAAGTAGGTCAAACAAATACCAACCCAGACCCAACCCAACAAGTCCAGGAACAGTTTTGTTCTTGCTGTAAACCTGGAGAATGGGTTGATTTTTTTAATAAGAAAAAAACTCCAGATATGTTTTGTTTAGAAGTTTTTGGCCCTGATTTAAATAATCAAACTAAATCCAAATCCCATAAAATATTTGTTAAAAAAAATGATATTTAAAATTACTAATTATGTTACTTTCTCAGTTATATAATTATGAATAAACAAGAAATTCAGGTGGAAATATATGGTTCTTCCAGTCCAAATATAAACTTTTTATGGGACCATCTGGCAAAAACTTTTACTTATGTTAAAACCAAATTATCTAGTTCATTAGTTGGTAATATTATATACAAAGACCAAGATAACCAGGATGTGATAGTTATGAGTTTAAATGTGCCAAAAATATTTAATCAAATTTATGCGATTCAAGACCAATTACAACCAAATAGATATTTTATTGGGTTTGTTTGCAATCCAACTTATACTGACTCTCCAATAATTGGTCAAATAGTTTACTTTGATGAACAGGGTCAAGTTAAAATTTCTAAAACACTAAATCAAACCCTGTTCAGTAGAGATTTTAGAAATGGGCAAGTTCAAACTTATTTATATTCACAGTCATTGGTTTTTGTTCAATCTCATCGAGATACTGGAAAAATAATGTTAGGATTAAATTTGCTTGATTCCAATGATAATTTACTTGCTTCTGAATTTACACATACGTCAATTAGTTCAGCATGGTCCTGGTCAGATGCAAAACAAATTCCCAGATTTGTAAAAATTTTTACTAAAGATAACAACATTGTGTTGCTTGATTTGGGTTCATTAAAAAAAGCCGAAAAGCCATCAAACTCAATATTTAAAAAGTCAGAAAAAGTTTCCTGTTTAAATATCAGTTGGTATTTAGTAGAAGAAAAAACCACTGAAAATTTTATTGAAAATTTTAATCAAGAACCAGAACCCTATACTGATGATTATAAAGTAAATTGTGTCAGATGCAATAAATTAACAGATATAGCAGATTGGTCCTGTAAAAATAGTTTTATGGGCTTGGGAAAATCATATTGCCATAGTTGTCAAATTCGATATAGCGCAAGCGAAAAACAATGGATTTGTTGTCAATTAAATTTGTCAAATGGTTTTTGTTCCAATCCAATTGATGCCAGTGAAATCTGCAACAAACCACATTCAACCACAATGAAATTACAAGTTGTTAGTGTATCTGAAAAATCAGTCAAGTATCCATTTAAGAGAACAATAAATTTAACTCAAACTGATATTTAATTAAATAACCAAACATATATAAACCTTTATTTATACTTAAATTTTAATGGAACCAAATGTTTTTCCTAATGAATTGGTCGGAAAGGCTGGAGGAATTTTAATTTCTGACACAATAAATGGTGACCAAGTTGTGTTACTTGGCAAATCTAATATTCCTAAGAGAGCAAATGAGTATGAAGGATTTGGTGGTAAATGGGAACCTGAAGACATTTCATCACTACATACTGCTCTTAGAGAAATGATAGAAGAATTTTTTAATTTTAAAACACCAACTGAATTTATCAACAAATTGGCATTAGATATTATAAACACTAAAATTATTATTAAAAGAGTAGAATTAAATGGAATGTCTTATTTAATTAATTTGGCAGGGTTAGAATGGATATTTTTAAAATTAGTTGAACAAGTACCAGAGCTGGCCAAATGGAAAACCCCGGAAAACAAATTTAATTATTTAAAGTACTTGGAAGAAAGAGTGGTTACAGCAAATGCTTCCAATGGGTTAAACGAAATTCGGTCAATTCACATTTGTAAATTAAATGATATTCGAAACCGAGTATATGATTTGAGGTGGTTCACATCTAAGATAATTTTTGAAATGATTGTAAAAAAATAATTTTTTTTATTAGTTATAAAAATAAAAAAAATTGATTTGAATTTATATTGCATAAACCATCAAAAAATATATAATGGGTGAAAACAATTTAGTGTTATTAAATTCGATTGTATTAGCCGGTGGATTATTTGGTTCGATATACTTATTTTCTACTGGTTTGGCTTGTTTAAATATGTGTTCAGACAATAAAAAAACAAATAAATATTTAATGTACTTGAATGGTACTGTAATGGGGTTATCAGGACTTGCTTTCGCAACCATGTGCTATAAAAATTCCCATGTGTTTTTTAAGTCAAATTGAAAAAACTTTCAATGAAACAAATTAAACTTAAACACTTAAACAAATGCGCTTTTTCCAAGTAATTCACGACCTAAAATTAGGTTATGAATATTTTTTGTTCCTTCGTAAGTATTAACAGCTTCAAGATTAATTAAGTGTCTAATTATATTATATGAATTTGAAACACCATTACCACCAAGTAGGTCCCTACAAATTCTGGCAACATTTAGTGCATTCTCACAATTTGTTCTTTTAAGATAAGATATTAGCGCAATATTTTTTTCCAAATCATCAAATGATTCAATACAATTTAATGAACTAAATGAGTTGTTTAATGAATTTGTATATAGTTCAATTGATTTAACTAAATCAGCTTGAATAAGTTGATATGAATCAAGAGATTTTGCAAATTGTTTTCGGTCACTAGTATAATCAATAGTTGTATTAATTATATTTTCCATTGCACCAATAACACCCCAAGATATTCCATAACGTGCTTTATTTAAACAATGAAATGGTCCTTTTAGCCCAGTAATGTTTAATTTATTAGCTTTAGGAATTTTTAAGTTATCCATATAAATATACCCAGTTGGTGAAGCTAATAAAGTCATTTTTTCTTTAATTTCTGGTGTACTTATTGTATCGGCACGTTCAGATACCAAACCAATAATTTTATTTGATTCATCTTTACACCATATAATAAAAATATCAGCAATTGGAGAATTAGTTATCCAAATTTTTGAACCGGATACAATATAATAATCTTTATGTTCAGTTGCTTTTGTTTTCATACCAGCTGGGTCAGAACCTGCATCTGGTTCTGTTAAACCAAAACAACCAATATGTTCCCCATCATAAAGTTTTGGTAAAAATTTTGATTTTAAATGTTCTGAACCAAATTTTTCTATGGGATTAATAACTAAAGAAGATTGAACTGAATATCCAGACCTTAATGCTGAATCAATCGACTCTATTTGATAATTAATCATACCATATGTTTTTGGGTCAATTTCATTTTCTTTGTGATTAAAAATACCCATTTGTCCCCAATTTTTATAAAGGGTTTGATATCTTGTTTTATTAAAAGAAACTAATGTATCTGGTGTTGGATATGATTTTTTTGTTGTTTCAAGCACATTTTTACAAATCATTTGATTAAAAGTGTCTAATTTTGCAAATTGTCTAAATAATCCCGTATATTTTTTCATTACAAATTAAGCAAAATAGTTTTTAAATAGGTTTATATTGTTTTAATTTTTAATTTATTTTATATTGATGTAACTTATAATAAAAATTGATAAAGTCAAAACTTATAAAATACAATTATTTATTTAATGAAACCAGATGATGTTATATTGTATTCAACTGTTATAGGAACATTTTGTTTGTTTTTTACTTCTTGTTTATATATAAATGATTTATATAATTGTAACAAAGACCCTTATAATAAAAAACAAGCTTATTTGTCTGGAACTATAATAGGTTTGACCGGATTATTTACAGGTTCATTTGTTTGTCATAATTTGCATATATTTAAAAACAAGTAATTTTATTTACAAATGTAAATAATTGAAAATATCATAAATTATAATAATTGTTACAAATTATAATCAATGACACAAATAATTGATAAAGGGTTTTCAGACCTGGACAAGTTCCCCGTATGTGAGGAACCTAATTGTTTAGAACGGTTAGAACTACAAAATCGGTTCAAATGTTCAAAATGTTCCAAGGTATTTTGTGGTTCTCATCGGTTAGACTGGAAACATAAATGTTCTGGATTATCTATTGAACGGACAGAGTTTACCAAACCAGTAATTTTACCCAAATGTTCAGAATCAGGATGCAATTGTAAATTAACTGGAATAAATAAATTTTTTTGTACAATTTGTGGAAAAAACTATTGTATGTCCCACCGATTAGATTTTGTTCACAAATGTAAGAAATTATAATAAAGATTCTTGTTTTATATTAGCAACATCAAGTGGATTAAAGTTTTGACATATCGGTGTTTTCTTTATAAATTTAATTGGTTTGGTTTCCCCGTTAGCCAATTCTATTGGAATTTCAAATTCAGTTAACATGAAAGTTATAACACACCCAACTCGATTATTTTCGGAAACTTCAAAATTAAAATCAATTTGTTTTTCCACAAAAATTTTTTTTATTGCATCTTTGCTTGATAAATCTGTTCCTGGTAAATGTGTTGAAACGAATAAAGACCTTGAATTTTTCAATGTGTACACTATACGCTCATTTAAATTTTCAATTACTTCATCAAACAAATGGGTTTGGATAATTTTACATTCCCAATAGGGGTAAAACTTTGGTAGCGATTCTAGTCCAAAATATTTAATCAACTTGGAATAAAATATTGTTGAAGCCTTTCCTGATAACATGGATACCATTTTTTGGATTCGGCCTCCGTAATCATATTCAAAACCGTTATCTTCTTCTTCTTTAGTTACTGGCTTTAAATAATAAGTTATTTCCCCATAACCAACATAACATAAGGAAAATGTGCAAGTATTAAAACATTCTATTCCTGTTTCAATCATTGCATTAGTAATCCGGTCATCGTATGGTTTGGAAAGGTTTAACTCTTTAAAGTATCTGGAAAAATTTACCCCGTCTAATCGAAAAATAGTATGGGAACGTGGATTTAATTTAGCAGTTGTATCAACAGTTACTAGTTTTTTCAAATTAGCTTCTATGCTCATTATTACAAGCTTATATAAAAGTTTTAAGTCTCAAACGTGTAGTTTAGAAAAAAATTGGAAAAAATTTGAATTAAAGACTATTTATCCATTATATATTAATTATTTAATGTGTGGAATTTGGGCTTATATTGAATTAATCAAAAATACTGCTGATTTTGTTAAACTTTATCAAGATTTTATGCAGATTAAACCTCGAGGACCTGATATGTCAAGTTTTCAAACCATTAAAAATCTCACCGTTGGGTTCCATAGACTAGCTATTATGGATCCAACTTTTCATGCTAATCAACCTTACATAATTGAAGATGGAGAGCGAACTATTATATTTGTTTGTAATGGGGAAATTTATAATTTTAAAGATTTAATTAGAACCCATGACTTGCCTATTCATAATAACTCTGATTGTATGACCATTCCCCAGCTTTATTTGAAATATGCCAAATACAATCCTGATGAACGTACTCATCTTAAACACTTTTCTGAATTGTTTGTACGGGAAGTTAAAGGAGAATTTGCTTTTTTGTTATTTGAGTTTGATAAATTTCAAAATTTAAAACAAGTAGTAGCAGGTCGTGATTCTATCGGTATCAGGCCATTGTATTATCATCACCCAACAACTCAATCTACTGGAATTGCTTTTAGTTCTGAAATTAAGGGCATGAGGTCTTTTGATGATCACGTTGAAGAATTTGAACCTGGTACCATTTTAGAAATTAATTTTGATAATTTTGGTAAAATTGTGTCAACTGATAAATACAATTTCAAAACTGTTTATCAAGTTGAACCAATTAATGAATACCTATTACATAATCACCAGGCCAAAAATGAACTAACTGAAAAACTATTAGAACAGGTACGTGACTCTGTAGTTAATTCTGTTAAACGCCGACTAGTAGCTGACAGGCCTGTTGCATTTTTGTTATCTGGTGGTGTTGATTCTTCACTTGTTGCAGGCATTAGTGCTAAATTACTTGGACACCCAATTAGGACCTTTTGTTGTGGTATGAATGAGGGTACTGATTTATTGTATGCTCGCAAAGTTGCTCAGCATATTGGTTCAAATCATACAGAAGTATTTTTTACTCCAGAAGAAGGTTTAGAAGCAATTCGTGATGTAATTTGGACAACCGAAACATTCGATACAACTTCTATCAGAGCATCTGTGGGTCAGTATTTAGTATGTAAACACATCGGAGAAAAAACAGATGCCCGTGTTGTACTAGTTGGTGAAGGTCCTGATGAAGTTTGTTCATCATATTTGTTCAACTACTATGCGCCAAATGGTACATCATTACACAAATGTGCACACGAGTATGTTAAAAATATTCATATGTATGATGGGCGTCGTGCTGACCGTTGCATTAGTCGTTGGGGATTAGAAGGAAGAATTGCATTGTTAGACCCTGAATTTATTGAACAATACTGGTCAATTCCTTCCAACTGGAGAATGCCAACTTATAAAGGAGTTGAAAAATGGTGGCTTAGAAAAGCATTTGATGGAACAAATGTTATTCCAGACCAAGTTCTTTGGAGGAAAAAAGAGGCATTTTCAGATGGTGTATCATCTAAAGAAAATTCATGGTTTGAAATTATTCAAGACTTTATTAATCTAGTTGTATCTGATGAAGAATTTGTTAAAGAAAACAAATGGGAATGCCCAACTAAGGAATCATACTATTACATGAAAACATTTTGCGAATTCTTTGGAGAAAAACGTGTTAGTATATTACCCGGGTACTGGCAACCAAAATGGAATTCATCAGGTTGTGAGGTTAATAAATATGTAGACCCATCTGCAAGAACTCTTGATGTTTATAAAAAGGAAAATCAAGAAAAGTAAATTTAATTTAAAACCATAAGATATTTATTAAATAATTTGATAAATATTTTCTGAATAAAAGTTTCAGCAAAATAAAAAAAAATTTCGCGCGTGCATCATATATATGCTTACAAAGATTCCAATGTATATTTAATTAATATATTTATTACAAATAAAATCAGATGTATTATAATCATTTAATTATTTAAACATTAAAAAATATTATTTATTTTGTCAGCATATTTGTAATCCTTAAATTTATCCATCTATTTTATATAATATTAATATAATTTATGTGTTTTAATTGATGTGATATACATTATTAAAAAAATATTAATTAAAAAATAGGGGGTCGCGCGCGCGAAGGGCATTTTTTCGTGTTACATATAATCTTTTAGGTTCTTAAAATATATTAATTTATATAAATGATATACATATAATTATTATTATGTATTATAATAAGCAAATAATATCATCATACTTTCTTTGGATTTGCGTGTAAACAATTGTCAGCTTATTGTAAGCAATTATGTAAATGCTTACATGAAACTTACATATGGTTACATAAATGTTTACATTTTATCTAATATATTATTTATTACCATATAAATGATATATGTATAATACATGTAAACAAATAATAAAATATATAAAATACTATTTATACTTTGGATTATATGTCAGCGCTTACATACCCACGCGCGAAATTTTTTTTAAAATATTTAAAGTAATATTAATTATTAGTTTAATGTTTACTTGTAAAACCTGCTTGTTTGAGTATAAGAGTTTGTCGGGTCTTAATAAACATATAAACAAATCTCATAATAAAATACCAAAAGAAGACAAATTAAAATGCACATATTGTGGAAATGAATTTTCACATAGACAAAGTAAGTGGCGCCATGAAAAAACATGTGGAAACAAAAATAATTTATCGATTGATGAAAAATTTAAGCAATTATCAGATGAAATAAAAGAATTGAAAGAACAGAAGTTAAAACCACAGAACATCACAAATAATATTACAAATAACACAAATAATATCCAATATATTATTAACCCAATTGGTAAAGAAACAATTGGGCATTTACTTTCAATTGAAAAACAACGCGAAATAATGCAAAAAGGTTTAAACAGTTTAACTTTTTTAATTGAGCACATTAATTTTGATGAAAATGTTCCTGAAAATCACTCATATTGTGTAACAGCACTAAATGATAAACATGCATCGGTTATTAATCCAAATACAAATGCAATTATTAAAACTGATAAAAATGAATTGTTTGATAAAATAATGAATTCAAACTTGACAAAATTAGAAAAAATGGCACAAAATCCAAGTTTTAAAAAAGAAGAAAAAACTGAATACAACCAAAAAATAAAAGCACTAAAAGAACAATTAATAATGAATAAAAAAAGCCAAAAAAAATATTATCAAGAAGTAAATTTATTAAGTTTTAATAACAAAGACTTAGTTTTAAACACTTGGGCTTCTTTGAAAAATTTGGAAAACTTAGATTTAGTTAATAATTCACTAAATGAAAGTTCTGAAAACAAAAACCAAATAACAGTTAAAATAACAGAACCAGACAAACAAAAAATATCCAAGCTTATTCCAGATATTGATTCATCAGATTCGGAATTATCAGAAGATTCAGATGACCAAGAAAGTGATGATGACGAACCAAGCCCAGTTGAAATTAAAATTAAAAATAAAACTTATATTATGGAAGGAACAAATATTTATTCAATGTTATCATCGGGTGCCAAAGGAGAATTTCAGGGTATTTATTCAAATGGTAAAATTAAAAAATCCCAACTAAAAGAAAAAGAAATTGATTTGTAATTCATTATTATTCTTTGATGTTTAACCAAGAATGAAACTGTTTCCATGAATAAAAAACAATATCTGATAATTCTTTATTTAAATTATTTTTAACATATGTAATCAATTTATCCATTTCTTCTCCACTCAAGTGCAAATTTAAACTTTGACCATCGGGTAATTTTTCCAGTTTGTCAATATAATTGATAATTTTTATATTTACAGTATTGGTTGGATTGCCAAGGTCTTTTGATAAATATTTTTTAATTAATAAACCTAATTCAGGGTCGGATTCATTATTTGATTGGGCATTTTTATTTATCAAAACAGGCAGATTTGGTTGGGAAGAATTTGTTGAAAAGAAAATTTTGGCGGGTTTGGTAAGGTTATTAGATTTGATGAAAAGTAAACGGGGAAACATTAAATTTAATTTTATATATTATAAATGAATGATTTTTCAATTTTTGTAAAATAAATATATAAGATTTTTAAAATTTTTTATCTAAATTATAATATATTGCCTATGTCCGCACAAGAAAATTTAAATGAAGTGATGAAATTTCTTTTTTCTGTTCAATTGATAAATAAAATGTATCATTTAAACACAACCTCTTTTGCCCGTCACAAAGCATCTGATGCATTTGACGATTCTCTTCAATCTCATATTGACAGATTTGCTGAAACATATATTGGTCGTTACAATGTGAAACCAGTAGTTAACTCTGTCAAGATTGACCAAGACTTTATATCAGATGATGGTATTGTTAGATTATATGTTCAAGTAAAAACATATTTGGAAAATATTAATAGAATGTTTGTAGATCCTGATTTATTAGCAATTCGTGATGATTTACTTGCTGATGTTAATAAAACACTTTACTTATTTAGATTAAAGTAAAAGCCATTTTAAAAAGGTAAACAAATCTTTATTGTTTATTTAAAAAGGTAAACAAACTGGTTCCCCATTTGGCAAAACTGTTCGATAGCATCGGGTCCAACGTTTTGTATTAGAATCTAAATACATAAACTTGTTATAGTTTGATGGAAATAGTTCATCTGAATCTGTATTGTCTACAGATAATTTAGAACCAAAAAATTTAATTTGAATTACATACAAATTCATATTGGAGTTGTATGTAAGCCAATAAGGAATCATTTCATTTGCACTTATTAGCAAATTGTATGGGGTATTATGGGCATTAAAAGTAGAATTTAACACTGGTTTTTCTGCTTTAATTGAATCAATTACTGAATCTTTCCAACGTGTAACCCAATGGTAAGGTTCGGATGGGTCATCTTTGATTTGAATAATTTCATCATGTGCTTTATATTCTAGCACATAGTCTGATTCAAATAATTTAATAACTGGATTAGTTGGGTCATTTTGTCGAATGTACTCAATCAATTGAACCCGTGTTATGGGATTATTACCAAGGTCAACCAACTTGTTTAGTGAAAAATTCATTCGAAGTCTCCACGCGTTTGTTTTGTTAACAAATTCTTGGTATTCGCCCAGGTATTTTTCTTTTTCTTCCATGTATGAAACAAATTTTGGATTTTGTGCTGAATCAATTTTATTTCCTGGATTAATTTTAATAAACTTTACTTGAACCAAATTTTCCCAATCAACAGATGGGGTTTCATGGTTTTTAATAGTTGAATTAAGTACATGGGTAATTTTTTCTTTTAGACTATGTACTGGAATTCTACCTTTGAATGGAATTCCCTTAACAAAACCATAATCATTAATTCCAATGTAACATTCTCCATCAATTGCGGAATTAAAATATCCACATGCGTATTTTCCCAGATATACCTTAAAATACTTTTTCAAGTTGAAAATAACATTTTTGTTAAAATCAAACAGATTCGTACTACAGTAATGTTCTGCGAGTTTGTTATCTAATATCAACCCGGCCAAGTTAAAAGTGAATTCTTTATATTCACAATCAACTGTCTCTTGTCCAATGTATTCATTATATTCGGTTGGTTCATGTAGGGACATTACATTTGATTACTCTAAAAATACTATGTAAAATTTTCAATTTTTTTAGTAATAAACAAATAAGAGTCACATGCAAACCTATTCAAATTTAAGAACGCTGATTGTATTAATAAACTCGGTTCTATTTTCCAAATTGCTTATCAGGTAATCAGTGAAACTGTCATCAATTTCCCTTGACCTTACAATGTCACTAATAACTGTTTTAATAATTGTAAAGTACTGATTGATAAGTATGTCATGGCGGGCAGATGGATTGAAACTCAGACCGTATAAAAGAGCTAAAGTTTTGACACGATTAACAAATACTTGTTCAAAGTTTGCACATTCTTTTAACTTGATATAGTTCCAAATGGTTGGATATGTTAGAGCATCAATTCGTGTTTTTAGAATTGGTAAGTACTTGGCTGAATGAGGAAACTTGGTTAAGTTTTCATATTTTTCCTGGACAAAGTTACCCTGTTCATCAAGTTGAATCATATTGGGTGTCAATTGAATAAAACATCCACCATCTTGTTGTGTAACATCAAAGCACACATTTGGTAAAATATTTTCTCGTCCAAAAATTTCAAACAAGCTTGCATAGCAATTAGTTGTATCAGTTCCAGTGTAATCCTGATAAATTATTTTACATGGCTGAACTTTTCCCAATGCGATTGTTACCATTTGACACAAAATACTAAATGACTCTGATACTTTGTTAATATGTGCTTGATCCATATGAGGATTTGATTCTGGATAAAAACAATCGTTAATGACAAAAAATGTTCCCCTAGAATTTGTATATTCTCTTACAAACGGAATAGTAGAATTAGGAAAAGTATTTTTAATACTATCTGTCCAATATCTTGAAACAATTTCAGTATTGCCCGTGTTTGTCCAATTAACTTGATTTACAAGTTCAAGTGGGTCAGCTTGAGTCGCAAAATAGTTAAATAACTTGAGTTCTGATTCCATACAAGGGTCAATTAACACTACCAAGTGTTGTCCCTCAAATCTGTTCAGAAAACAAGGATATTGTTGATTATTTTCTTCAGTAACTTCAGCGTAGTGTCCCATTCCTGAGCCTACTCCAATATAAAGTACTGAAGTGGTAGGTAGACTAAGATTATCAAATATTCTATACCAGTGGTCCATTAAAAATAATGTTTTCTGGAATATTTGTCTATAATAATTTCAATTTTTTTTATAACAAACAAATACCAACTTAAACAAATGTTGTTTTTAAATTAGTATTATGAGTAAAACAAAAAAATATTCGATTGAGTATGATAAATTACAATTTGAAATGCCTAGTTCAAATGCACCGGGTTCAAAGGATTTTTTTCAATGTAAAATTCTACCTGAAAGTGATTATGGAAATTTAAGTTTAAATCCAAATATAGTAAATATTACATTTCGTGGTCAGTCCAAACCTTATATTCTTAGTACCGGACATAGTTTAGGACCATATGCTTGTAAAATTAATGGACATGAAATTGACCCAGAAGAAAAATTGTCAAATTTTTTAATAAACTCAGGAAAATATTTTAGTTTAAATGACACAAAATCTGATAGAGATTTTAGCTTGATATCACATAAAGTAATTTCACAAATACCTAGAACAGTAAGTTTTCCTGGTAAGATAAATAATTTATTCATACCAGTATCTGGGATTGATAAATATCCTGACAAAACAAAAACATATTACAAATACGGTAAAACAACCGGAGTAACATCAGCTAAAATTTTCCTAATGTTACAAAAGCCAAAAGCCCAAGATATTTTATTCAAATGCAAAATTAAATCTGGAAAATCAAATATTTACCAAATACCGGATTATGAGAATAATTGTCTACGAGTGATATCACATGGTTCAAATGGTGTTGATGATAATATTACTAAAAAAGATTTTTTATTAGTTCATGGGAAAGATTTTTATAAAAATACTCAATTTAATGAAGAACTAGAAATTGAACCAAATCATCAGTTGTATATTTATTTGGCGGGATTTTTAGGTTATTTTGGATACGAGTCAAATGCTCACAATAAAACAGTATTGTCAAATATAATTAAAACCAATTCAATCGGAACCAAATGGTTTGAAGTCGAGCGAGTTGGTTGGGTTAGTTTAATGGGTGATTCTGGTTCTGGATTTTATTCAATTGATACTGATGAATTTGGAAATCAAACAGCTCAATTACTTGGGATTAACGTGGAAGGTTGTACAATGATAACAGTTAAAAAATTATCCAACCCAGTAAAACTAACTGGGACAATTTCAATAAATTGGGATAAAACCAAGTCCAAACTAACCATTGGAAACTATGAAATTCTGTCCGCGCAAAAATGTTCACTCGCACATAGTATTCACCATATTGAGAAAATGATGGAGGAAATTACTGGCGAATCAGTTTGTATTGAATAAAAACCCAGTGTAAAAATATCTAATTGGAAAATTGAAAAACTAAGTTAAAAGGATATTAGATTATATTCCCAATGGTAAAAACAAAATTTCCCAGTTTATATACTATTGTTAAATCAGGAGACTTGGACACTTTAACTCAATACTTTGAAACATATCCAGAGACATCAACTAGAACTAGATTAGCAGCAGGAAAAAAACTTTCATTATTTTCTCAAGCTGTTGTGCTTGGTCAGGTACCTATAGTAAAATTCCTTATTGATAAAACACCACCTGATCAATTAGAACAAATAATGCCAAAAGTAGTTTATAATTTAAAATATTGCAAAGAACCAGCTGGTAATGAAGTATATCGGCATTTTTGTGATCATCTATTTAATCAAATAGAGTTAACCGGTTCAGTAGAATTAATCCAATTGTTAGAATTAATGTTATATGAAATTTGTACTAGTGGATTTGTAGTACCAGATACTCTTATTACAGACTTGTTAAATAATCGATTATTAGACCTTAAAAATAAATTAGTTAATTTGGATTTCCAATGGAAATTTGGTAAGAAGATGTCTTCTGCATCTGCTCGCGTTTATAAAGTTATAATTAACTATTATAATGAATATCAACTAAATCAAGCCCAATTGCTAGCTAACTATATAATTTGTTCTTATGATAAATCAGAAGCAGTTATAAAATTATTTAAATCTGTTGACTTAAAGTCCAAAGTTAAGATTAATCCACATAAAACAATTCAAGTTCAATTATCGAATTTATTTGTTATATCCGGTGCTAATGCAAAATTAACAGATTTATTAGCTAATCCGTACTTTGAGCTTGAACTAATGGAAACCTTGAAAATGATTGAATCTGATGATTTTTCAGTTTATAATATTAAACTTGGAGAATTAATATATGCGATAAAAGATTTAAATACTACATTAAACTATAACTACAATCGATATTTTATTGGTGACGTTCAATTTGAATATTTAAAATTGTTTGAGTCAAAATTATCCAATGTTTTTTGGTCCTGGTTACAAGAATTAAATGAAAAAACCAAAGATAAATCATCTAAAGACTATGCTGATAAGTTAATTATGACTATGATTAAGTAATTTTGTAATTTAATAACAAATATTATATTAGTTATTAAATTTTAATTTGTTTTAATAATTTCCACGACTGAATCTAAAACCAAGTTAGCCAGTTCATAGTTAAATGTACGATACGAACCACGATACATTACCATCACATTGGATTTTTCATTGTTGGACCTGGGTGCAAAAACTTTTTCATTTGATTCAGTTCGCTCCGCAACCATAACAATATTAGTAAAGTAATTTGCTTTTTGGTATTCAACGTATGTATCAGGATTTAGTACATTTGTGACATCAATGATACGGTATGCAGGACGTTTTTCTTGAATTAATTTCATCACATCTTTAATCATATCGGATGAGTTGGCCTGGCCTGTTGTGTACTTTGTTTCCTTAGTAGTAGAACTGGTTCGTTCATTGTATTTTTCATTAATTTTTGCTCTTAATCTTTCTCTAACATCAGATGATTGGGTTTGAAAAACTTGTTTTACTTTTGATACAATCGCTTTTGGTTTTTCTGTTACAGTAAATTTAATTTCATTTTGAGTTCGAGACCCTTGAACAATTTCAAATTCAGGTTTAACAAATTTACTTGCCAGCTCTTCTAGATTATACTCTGGATTTGATTTTATACTTGTTTTAAATTTATCAATTGCAGCTTTTGATATAAATCCTGATTTATCTCCATCAATACAAACGGCTAGTCCCATGGGCTGTGTAGTTTGTTGTTCAGGTTGAGTTTGTTGAGTAATTGTAATTGTTTCCATTAGTTACTTACCGGGTTAAATCTTTAAATAATAATAAAAATAAAATTATTTCAAGATAATTGGATAATTATAAAATTTAAACAGACAAATCTAAATTAGTTGAGTCATATAAAGTTTTACATAATTTAATTGTTTCTTCAACCATAAAGTGTTTTACGCCTTGACCAGTGACTAAGTGCATTAATGTCATTTTAGTTGCAGCTGCTCTACCGTCTTTGATACGATGCATTTGATTTTCAGTTGTAATTTTATTAATATCCACAGGGTTAGTTGGACAAGTTGGTAATTGCATTGGATATTGATTAGTAATTTGAATTACTTGACCAATTGGAATAGCAACTCCGTTTCTTACAAAATTAAACTTATTTTCAGCATTAGATAATTCGAGTGTACTGTTTGTTTCTTTTAAAAGATTTGTAATAGTAGCTAAATCAGCTTGAGGTATTTTTTCTAAATTATTTAGTTCTGCAATAACGTCGGGAATCATTGTAAACGATGATCTTTCAGCAGCTTCTGAAGAAAGCTTTTTTTCGCGAATTTGTTCTATTGTTTTAATTGTGTTTAATGTTCTAACAAGATCATTGTATGTGACACTATCTTTGTTTACTCTTTTGATTTTACTAACAATATCGTCTGTTTCTCCAAAGTCTATTGATTTAACATCATATTTAAACGATTCAACAAGAGGAGGTTCTGTTGGTGAAGAGGCTTTAGATTTATCAGCCGAATTAAATAAATTAAAGGTTTTAAGTTTTTGAAGCACTTCATCAACTTCAGTTATAAAATTGTCATATTCAGGATTTTTTGAGGTTGTTTTGTTTCTACCAGTACCTGTAGATATTGTTTTTGGTAGACTTTTTTTCTCTTTAAACTTTGTTTCATTATAAGTTGATAAAAAACCTTTTAGTAATTCTTTGAATTCATCTAGTTTATTTGTTCTATCAGTATTTTCAAAAAAGTCCCAATATATTTTTCCAGTTGCTTTAACTTTTTCTGGTTCAGTATATTCGGTAACATCAGCAACCGATGGATATGCTTGCTTATCTGCTGGAGATAACTTATCATATAATTGCCATTCTGGAGAACCTCTACCAACAGTTGGACTTGCAGGTATTGGATATGCTAATTTAGGATTCTTTCTTTTTAATTCTGTTCTTATGCGTTTTGCTGTTTCATATTTACTTGCTTCGTTTGCATCGTAAGAATTATTTTTTAATTCAATATTAGCTTCAGTTGAAACAAATGATTTAGGTCCTCCACGGGTTTGATATTGAATTTTAAGCTTATTTGCTTCAACGTTAACAACAGATACTTCATTTTCAAGTTTTCTAGTACCAGCTGATGTAAACTTATGTGTTTTATTAATATTTGTCATTATTGTATATAATTTACTTAAACCATCATTTGGGTCTGAAACTTTACCAACTTTAAATAATTGCTCAACAGTCATTACATTAACTTCTTTGTTTTGTTCTATAATAGTTTTGATTTCAGCTGATTGAACATCTGGTTCACATAAGTAAGTTAATGAATCGGTTGTGTCAGGTGTAATATTTTGTAACCATTCTGTTATTGATTTAGGAGTTTCTTCATTCCAATAGAGGAAACTGAATAAAATTTGTAACCATATACAACTTGCATTAACAATAGCCCCAGGAGTTTTCTTGGCAAGCAACATCATAGTTTTTCCTGCAACTGGTTCTGCTGGTATGCATGTGAATTTATCAATTTGTCCAAATAACTCAGGTAGGAAGTCATCAAATTTATCAACACGAGAAGAACCTGTGTTAACCAATTCAGTACGTAAACTTGAACCTACACACATAGCTGCATAAATTAACATAGAAATAGTGTGGTTAATATAATAACCTTCTTTAACAACTTTATTTAAAAAGTTTTCACCAGGACCAGTAGATTTGTCAGCAAGTAATTCTTGATTATAAAAATCTTCAACTTTAATTGTGCTTTTACCCCCACCAACTGATTCAAGTGTAAGATATTTATTACTTGCAGCAACCCATGAACTAATATTGCTATATTTTAATAAGTCATTTAGTGATGGATATTGTTTGGTTTCATCATCTGCTCTTAAAATATCTTTTTTCTGTGTAATTGTATTTACTTTTTGAACTAATTTAGCCATGCGGTTTTTGTCTCGGTTAGTTTTTAAAAATTCATCAATTTGTCCGGTGTTTTCGGTACCAGCCATATCAAATAATGGGAAATATTTTACTTTGTTTGTTGTTGCAACTAAATCTTCAATTTTAACAAGTACACAAGTATGACCACGGGAACTTTCAATATTGTTTTTAGTTGGTAACACAGTGTTAATTTTCTTTTGTTCAATAATTAATTCTTCAAAAAGCTCTCCAATAGCAGAACTTTCTTTTGGATCAATTTCTTTCCATATTTCATCAGTTGAATTTAATAATTCTCTGAAAGTTTTTGGATTTGGATCTGTTTTTAATGTTGGAAATGCACCACCATCAGTAATAAATTCTTTGAGATCAGTATAGGTGCTTCTTGATAATTTTTTGTTAACTACAGCTGAATAAAAGTTTGTGTATTTATTTACTTTTTCTTCAGCTATTTCTGCAGTTTTTCCCATGTAATAAGGAATATACTTTTCATCAACAGTTACACTAGCATCTGGTTCCTTACCAACACCACCATTAGATTGTTTTATTTTTTTAATATTAAAGAAAATTGCTAATTCATTGAAACCAGCATCTGTTCCAGTGGTTTGATTCTTTTGACCATAGCAAACAAAATAAGCAATAGATACTTTTTTAGTTGGAGGTGCATTAGGGTCAGAAGTTTTGGCATCTTCAAGAGATTTATTAATAATATATGGTACAATACCTTCCTTATCATCTGGATGACCACCTGATGATTTTCCAAAATAACGTGTGGTTTTACCCGTACCAGAAGCACCTAAAGCAAACATCATATTAATTGTTGCACTAATTGGTTTTGTTCCTGATTCATCTTGTTTAATTAATTTACCAAGACCAATAACTGGGTCATCAATAAGTTTTTTAGTTCCGTTTAATTTATTAGATTCGAAGAATGCTGCATGTGAATTAAACAGGTTAGGATTAAATTCTGTTTCCTTAAATTCTCCTAATCCTAAATTATTACATTCAGCTTTGTCTTGTCCTTCAATAAATTTATATTCGACCATTTCTTTTTTGGTGTCAAAAGTAAATCTGTATTTGCATTTTTGTGTGGCATAAACAGCTGGAGGGAATTCAATTGTAAAGAAAATCATTGGAATCAATTTAATATATGAATTAATACCTTCTTCAATTTGTCTTTTAACCTTATTATACAAACTAATAAGAATTTTTGTTTCTTCAGTTGAAAAAGTACCTGCTTTTGTTTCAAATAATAAGTTTCTTAAAATTGCAATGTTTTTCATATATGGTTTTAATTCTTCTCTGCAGGAAATTAGTCTGTTTCTGTAAATATCTAAACGTGGCTTAGAAATTTCAGATGTTTGTGATTTACCGTTAGAAACTTCCACCACAGTTTGAGGTTTGGATTCTGTTTTTAACTTTTCAATTAATTCATTGAACTGAGCATATTTTTTAATTGATTTTTGTTCATCTGTTAAAGCTGTAAACATGCTTCTATCATCTGTTGAACCTAATTTTAAATTAATTTTATCATATAATGACATCATCATATATGTTAAACTAATAGTTCTTTCAATTTGTTTTTGATTAGTTAATGTCATAGGGCTTCTGTCAGAAGGAACTAAAATACTAGCAGAATATAATCTAAATAACTCTAAGAAAATATCTCTGTCTTCTGGTTCAATTATTTTAAGAGCTTCACTTGGTAATTTAATTTCGCTTGAACCACCAGTTTGTCCATATAATATGGAATAGACACCAGATGTACTAACAAATGCGGATTTTAATAAATTGTCTCTTCGTTTGCTTATTCTTTGTTCAAAACTTTTAATTGATTCAACCATTTCAGCTTGTTTGGCTGGTTCAGATTCTTTATCTTTTGTTCCTTGTAAAAATGTTAAAACCATATTTTCGATAAAGAAAATTAAATGATCAAAAGAAACAACTGTGTTATCCAATGAATTTAAAATAAAATCAATGGATGATTTAACGTCTGGTAAGTCATCAACTTTAATTATTATTTTTGCAGTTTCCTCTAGTTTAACTAAATTTTTAAGAGCATCTTCAAGTTCAATTGATTTATCTTCTGGTCTGGTATAATTATAGAAAAATATTTGGAGTTTTAATAATTTTTCAGTGTAGTAATCTGTCTTTTTGGCTTTAAATACATCTTTCCATAATTGTACTAAATCATAACCAGAAGCATCATCATGTCGTAATAAATCAATATTATTTTTTAGGAAATCATAAAGTTTATTATAATCATTTAATAACAAATCAAGCTTTAACAATAATCCGGACACAGTTGCTAATTTACCAAAAAATATTGGAAAATCTTTTGATTTATCTTGGTCTGCTAAAGATTCAATAATAAATTCTTTTCCAACAATTTGAACATTAGCGTATTCATTTTCAAATAATTTTTTTAATTGAGATTTCATGGACTCAGAACGTGCTTTATATTGATCAATAAAAGAGCCACCGCCAATTAAATCTGAAAAATTTGTCTTGCCTAACTCAGACCCACCTAATTGGTCATCAACAAGTCTTTTTCTATTTTTTCCACGTTGTTGTTCTGCTCCTTTTCCAACGGTAGTTGCTTTAACATCTTTTCCAGGTGAACTTGTTTGTTGACCAGTTTGTTGTCCGGTAATACCGGTTGATAAAGTTTGTTCCGGTGCAACTACAGAAACAGGTGGCACAAATGCAGTACTTGCATTAGTTACTACGGCTCCGGTGTTACCAGTATTTCCTACTTCAACAGATTCAACTTTAGCTGGCTCAATAACTTCAGCTTCTACTTTAGGTTCTGCTTTAACTAAAGCAGATGCAGTTAAACCTAATGCTGCGTCATCTGTTTTTCTTTCTTCAACTGCTTCATTTTTAGGAGCTTGTTTTTCTAATTTAATGGAACCAAGAGTTTTGTCATTGGTTTTAATAAAGTTTTCTAGATAAGCTGCGTATTCTTCCAATTTATGGATATAATCTGCAATGCTCTTGCTAATTGTTCCCTTTGATTTAGCAGTGTCAATCATACCTTTAATTTTACTATACAAGTCATCAAATTCTTGTGTACCAGCTTTATCAGCACCATCATCAACATTTTCCATTTGATTTACAATCCATTCAATTTCAGCCTTAATTTTAAAAAGCTCCTCATTTTTATTTACAATGTCATTCATTCTACCGTGTAATTCTGTTATTTTGCTTTCTAAAAATTGTTTATCAGCATCAATACCATCAATATGGTCTGCCAATGAAGTCATGTCTTGCATAATTAAATCTTGAAATTGGTCATAACCCATAGCACCACCTTTTAATGTAATTTTTTTAACATTAATATCTAAGTCTTTATTTGATTTGATATATTTTTCTAATCCGTTTATCATAGTTTCTAACATGGAAATTTTTTCTTTTTCATTTTTAAAATCATTTCCTAAAACTTGGTATCCAGTAGCTAATCTGTCACGTTGAGATTTTAACATTGAAATTAAGTTTCCGTAATAATTATTTAATTTCATTTGGTTTGACATTTGTAATTGAACCAAGTTTTTGTAATAGCCAATTGATTGGGCAGAACTTTTAATAAGATTTTTATATTTCTTGTAGTATTTTTTCTCTCTTGAAGTTCTTGGTGCTGATGTATCAGTGCTTGATTCTTGATAATTTCCACCACCTGAATGTAACTCGTATTGTTTTTTAATAATTTTATAATAAGCTCCTAAGTTATCAAGTACTGAATCAATTGGATAAAAATTTATATTTTTTTTTAAATTTGCATATTTATATTTGTATGCTAAATATTTATCATGAAATGTTTGTTCTTGGCTAATGTTTTTTAAATTACCCAATTTAAGGTATTTTTCATTTTCATTTTCACTCATATTTATTATATACAATTACACTATATAATTATTTTTTATTTGGAAATTAACCGAGTTGAAATTATAAGAAAATTGAATTTGCAAACTTATATAATCTATTCAATAGAACCCAATGGTAATTCCAACATATATTAATGCAATTTTTAAGGATGATAATTGTGATTATGCAAAGGTAAAACTTGAAACAGAGCCATTTGTTTCAGGGTCAATAGACTCAGTTGTAAATTGGATGGTTTCGAATCCAATTGGTAATGTAGATATGGAAGATGTCAAGTCTCATGAAACATTTTTTTTCTTAGCATGTAAATACAATCCATCAGATGAATTAATTACTTGGTTAGTTGAAACTGGTGAAACCAATTTAAGTTTTGTTAATTCCCAGGGTGAAAATATTCTTGAGTACTTGGGAAAATCAGCTTTTAATTCTCCACAAATTTCTTCAAGAATTAAATTACTTTTAAATTTGGGGTGGGGTAAATTTGATTTGAATAAAACAAATAGATTTTCAGACTCGGTATTTGATATTTTTTGTTATTCGGGTTATACTGATGTTATTAATTATTGTTTTTCAAAGGGATTTGAACCAAGTCAAGAAAAAATAATCCGGTTAATTCAACAAATAAATCAAATAATTACAGGAGAATGTGATGACTATTGGTCAACAGACGAAGTTAATGAAGAATTTTTATTTCAAACATTAGAAAAAGTGTTGCACTTGTTAGAACAAAATCGAGTTCACAATAATTAATTAACACCGTTAAAATTAAAAAAATTGAAACAAACTTATATTTATTTAAACTTTAATTTCTTTTAATATGTCGTATTCTCCGATTACAGTAATTGACAGTTATGTCATATACCTTAAAAATGTTGCAGACCAAATTGTTTACTACAAAGATAAGTTGTTTGACGAATATTATGAACAAAATAATGATTCAGATTCTGATTCAAATACAGATGATATGTATGATATGGTTGATACAAATGTAGCTAACAAATACAATCAAATGTTACCTGAAATTAAAACCCAAATGGAAACATTTCAATCCAGAACAATTGACCAAACATATGGTTTTTATCAAACTGGAATAACTCACACCAAACTTGATAATCAGGTTCAAACACAATTACTTGGACAAATTAAAGCATGGGCTGAAACATCTCGCGTGGACTATCATCCCGGTTCAAATAACAAAGTCCGTGATATTGTTCACCCTTCTGTTTACCCATTGGTTAAGGGAAAAAAATCAAAACCTAAAAAATTGGATTTTTTCAAACGACCTTATGAAAGTTCCAAATACCAATGGTTGCCAAGTGAATTTAAAATTAATGATGAAAGTAAATGTACCATTAGCTCATACATTAATAATTTACCTATTAGCGAAAAACCATTGTATGATTCAATTGCTAAACTATTTGACCATGTGTTACCTGAATTTGAAAAAGCTTATTCATATGCGAAAACTGTTCGAATTTTTGAGGAAGAAGAAAATTTATATGGAACTGAAAAAGTTCAATTGGAAAAAACATATTTGGCAAATAGGAAACTTCAAGTGATTACAAAAATTGTTCAGGTAACACTGGGTCCCGGTGAATCTCTTCCTGGATCATGGCATGTTGAAGGAATGTCACACGAAAATATTATTGCAACTACATCTTGTACTTTAGAACAACCAGATGGATTTGAAACCAAATTATATTTTAAAAGAACCTATTATGAGGAAGAAGCAGGATATTTAATGATGAATACTGCTCAACATCCACCTGGACCAGTATACGAGCTATATCATGGGAACTTGGTTCCAATTGGAAAAGCTGATATTAAATCAGGTTCTCTAGTTGTGTTTCCAAATAATTTTGTCCATAAAGTTGATATGACTAATACAACGGAAAACCCATTAACAAGAACAATTCTTGTTTTCTGGTTAATTAATCCAGAAGAAACTATTAAATCAACTAAGGACATATTACAACAAACCTGGGATTGGGAACAAGTAGAAAAAACCAGATTAGAATTAATGAAAGAACGTACATTTTATAAACAAACATTTAATCAACGTGAAATTAACTTATGTGAACATTAAAACAAATTATTAAAATTAAAACTTATGACACATTTGCATCAACACGCTGATACAATTGTTGGCGGTGGGTATAGTCTTTGTTAGAATGCAAGAACATTAAATGACAAGCCTTGCGTACCACAACCAAATAATCCGATGGAAAATCTCGGTGTGAAAATTTTGATTTAGTAACCGTGAAAGCATTATCATTTATGTTTACCATCAAAATATTAATTCCAGTAAAATTAACAAATGAAGTAAAAATTGGATCCAAGTCTGGCGTGCTTGGGTCATCTATCAGCGGTATCATGAAATCCCTAATTTCTAAATCTAAAGTATTCACTGCCATATCACGAACCTTTTCTTTAAATTTAGAAAAATCTTCCCCTGAATCAAACAGTTCTAAAATATCAGGTCTGGTCATAACAAGAAACATGTACAAACAATTGTAAGCACACAACCCGTTTCCTCTTGAATTGATTACTTTGTTACCAGACCATGGAACAAGTATTCCTGCGAATATTTTGTTTAGCAACTGGGTATATTGGTCTTTACGAGCACTGGGAGCTCCGTAATAAAAGTTAATAAAGTGGTCGACTGTGTCGTAAACCCCATAATAAAAAGATTCGGAGAAAATTTGCTGAGAAGTTTCATCTTCTTGTTTTTCTCGGTCTTTTCTTTGTTCGGGGCATTCACCGGTAGTAGAAATAAATCTCAATAATTTAACAGGGATTTGTGTTAAACTTCCCTGGTTTACATTAAATGTATTAGATTGAGTTGACATTAATTTATTATTAGTTATCCTATGGGTAAAATAATTTCAATTTTTTATAAATTATAAAATAAAAACTGTGGTAACCTACCCACTACTTTTTCTTTTTTACAAGACAATATTTGTCGTATTGCTCGTATTCTTCCAGTTCCTGGTTGATAGCACTGCGAATTGACGGGTTTTTCATGTCACCAATCTCGTCAAATGTGACACAGTTCATGTATGGAAACTGTTTCCATAATTCTCCTTCGGTTGTGTCTTGTGAAGATATAATGTAACCTCCTCTTTGTCCATTGAAAACGTACTTTGTACAATTCGCACAATAAAATACAAAAACGCCATTGATGGAACCGTATGTGTTGCAGTTTTGGCATAACTTTGGTCCAGACATTGTGCGGCCTGCGTAATCACCAGAACAAGCCTGATGATTAAGCGCCCATGCTTGTGGGAAATGCTCGTCGTATTTTTTCCCATCGACCACATAATATTTTCCTTGGGCTCCTTGGATAAGGGGTAGGTGGTATTGGTTATTTACAATATTTACAAGGTTTGACATTGAAATTATAAAATTAATCTCCTAGAGTGCATTAATTTTTCAATTTTTTATGGGTCTAAAGTAAGAAATGCACAATTTTTTATTTGGTTTATAATTAAATATAAAGTAATTAATTATAAGCAAAAACATTTTAAAAAAAATTATTTGGTTAATCCAGCATAGTCATTATTGATAAATGCATCGAAAAGAACAAATGCTTCTTTGGGTTTATAAGTGGGTACTTCATGACCAGCAAATTTTACAGTACTAAATGCTAAGCGTGATTCTTTGGACCAAGGAGTATTAAATTCACTAACATATCCAGCCGATTGACCATCAACCTTCCATAATTTCCAATAAGAACTTGGTTTGTAGTTTAATACATCAAATACTACGTGTTGGGTATATGCGGTTGCACAAACACCATCGTCATCACCAGAATAGATAAGCATACGGATACCAGCTTCCTTGTCATCAAGTAATTCTTTGTAAATGTGAATAACTGATTTCATTTTATCAGCTAATTCGTATTTGGTTGTTCTTGAACACTCATCCCAAACAATATCAGGTTTAACATGTAATGCAGTTTTAACATCAGGGCGGTTCATATAGACAGTGGCATAGTCATCTTCACATGGTTCATAGTCATCACCAAGAGGAACAGAAGGATGGGCTAATTGAGTTGCGCCAAAAAATCCGGGTTTAACTTTTGTTCTTCCATGAATGAAATCACTCATCCATGATTCTTGAGCAGTTACACAAACAGGATAGTCAAGTGCATAAGGGTTAGAGTTTGAAGTAATGCGCATAAAATCTAACATCATAGTTGAGCAAACAGAATTGTTTAACATGGTTAATGGATTTGTGCAACCTTGGCTTACGTACTTGTCCCAAGAAGGTTTAGGGAGCATGGAACGAGCATTTAAAGCTTCCATTTCAGCACCAGAACCAGAATAATAATCTACATAAGGATTACCAACAGCAAAACCCTTAAAGTTAATTCTAGATTGGGTTGGTTGAGCTTTGTTATATTGGACAATTTCTCTGGCCCAGGTAGGCATGTAATGACCACCATATGATTCAGAAGTAATGAAAAGGGGATTTGGTCTGTATTGAGGGAATTTTTCTAAAAAGGATAAAACCAATTGTAAATTATCTTTGGCAGCTTGGTCGTCTCCAATACGATAATCATTTGAATTTCCAGAATAAGAATAACCAACACCAACAGGTTGCTCAACGAAAACCATGTTTGCAACACGATTCCATCTCCATTCATTTGGAATTAAATTACCAGAAGCATCTGGTTTGAAAGGTCCTTGTTCAGTTAACAAGCCTAAAAGACCGGAACAACCGGGGCCTCCATTAGTCCAGAAAACAACTGGATCATTTACAGGGTCTGATTCTGATTGAACAAACCAATAATGAATTTTCTTTTCAGTAGCAGGAATATCAAGATAGCCTGAAAATTGAACTAGGTCTTGATTAAGTCCGGGTAAATTAGTTACCAAGTCAGCTTGAGCTTCAGCTGTCATTGGGAAACCAGAAATTACCGTTGCAGAAAAGGAAAGTAAAGTAGAAAATAAGAGTAAAACGCTACGAAAGTTCATTATTATCTTAGACTATATATTTTTAAATTGGAATTTTCAATTTTTTAATAAAAACGAGAAAATGTAGTTTTTCTTTTTATTAAATAAATTTGTATTGCAGACAATTTTTAAATTATTTGGTTTAAATGATTAACATATAATTTTCTATTGGACATTGCATTAATAATTTCAGCATATGACCAAGTTAAGTCCTTGGCACTAGATTGTTGACCAGTAATTTTATCAATTTGTTCTCCCATTCTAAATTTATTTGCTTCGGTATGTACGCGTAATCTCAATAACACTCCATCTGCTTGCGCTGTAAAAAATTTTGACAATTCAATAGGATTGGATGGTAATATTTTGGTATTAAAAGCTTTTGACCACATAGCCAAACTTTTATTTTCAGGCATTCCATTTGTCAATATTGAATTTGCGCCACGATAAAAAACAGATGCTAATGCACCAGATGTTAAAATCCATGGATTTCCGCCTGCATAAATATCTCCTTGATATCGCCCATACATTATTCCTGGAATTCCTGCATTTGTGTCAGCCCAATTAATAGGATATTCTGAACAAAACATATCATTATAATATTTAACAGTTGAAGCAACTTGAAAACTGGTTGGGTTAAACATATTGTCCCATTGGTCCCAACCATCATTAAATCCAACAATAACAGCACCGTCTCGTGTTCTACTAACTGATTCTTGAATAAAATTACCATTCCAATGTGTTCCATAAAGTGTTTCATTAATTTCTTTCATAGTTTTATAATAATTATATGCGGATTCGATATCATTCATTTTCATAGCAAACTGATATCCTCGAATTAGTGCCTTTTTCATTGTGACTCGATTCCAGAAAAAATCAGGGTCAGATATTTCTTCCCACAGGTCACATGTGTCTGAATCAAATCCCGTTACAATCCAATCCAAATCATATTTAATGGCACCACCATGATATTTATTATCATCTCCAGTCCATAAATATTGCCTAACCCAATCAGATTGATTGTTAGCAATTAGTTGTTCGGCAAAGGCAATTAATAAAGTAGCTTGTAATCCTGGACCATCTGTTTGAGGACGACACCAACCACCAGTATATACTTCCCCATATGGTAATTCGAATTTTGGTTCAATTCTAGTATCTAATTTGTTATAAGGTATAGCATCATGAGTATTTAATACCCATTGCCCATATGATTTTAAAGTTTGTTCATAATCAACAAAATCTCTTGATTCTAAAATACTACGCATTGATAATGCACCATCTCTAGCCCAGTGGTAATAATATGAACCACCTGGAGTATTTGGATCGGGAGAAGCAGCAACTCCTCCTCTTCCTTGGATATTAATATTGTTATCAAAATAACTGTTTATCAATTCCATTTCATCTGAGCTAAATGGTTCCTGCATTTGGTCCTGTGGTTTAAAACAAGAAATTTGCTTATTATAACACCACGGGGTTTGTGGGTTTGCTGACTCAACCCAACAACATGATTTTTGTTCACATTCGGATTGAGTAATTCCAAAATATCCACATTCAGTTTTATCTTGGTCTAAAATATCACATGTGTCAGATAATGTATCAGATAACACATCTGATAAGTTTGGCTTGCTAATTGATTGAGCAACTGGTAATAGGGATGCAACCAGTGAAAAAATATATTTTAAATTCATATATTAAATATAACTTGGATATTTTTTAAATTATTTAAATATTAGTTAAAGAGAATTATCTTATTTAATATAATTTACTAAAACAAATGGATATTATTAATCGAACATTTTCAAAAACACTTAGCCCACGAAATTTGTCGCCAAAATTATCCTCTCATAATATTGAAATTATGAGTAAAGGATATGAATCGACAAGAAAAGAATCTTTTGGAAATGATTCAGATAATGGATTTTCGGATGAAAGACCTTTGCTATCACCAAAACCAACAATTTGGGCTAAAATTTCTAATTGCTATTTTGCAAATAAAGCCAATGTAATAAATAAAATGCTTTCAATATCAGTTCATATATTTATCATGGTTGTATTTGAAATTTATTTTTATTTTAATTATGTGATATATTTAGAAAAAGACGAATTTATGGGAAAAATTCGCAGTTATTTGAAAGATCTAAACAACATTAAACTAACTCCTGCACAGGAAATTGTTATATCACAATTAATTAATGCCAATTCTGCAGAAGTAACTGAACAATTGTATTCGAATTATATTCAATCACTATATGAACAAAACCAATTAAAAAAAGCTTTAATGATTGTTTCATACAAAATGGCCGGGGTTGTTGGTGCTGTGTTATTATTCTTTTTATTATGGGGATTACTTAATTGGAGAGAAATTAAATGGAAAGGAATTTTAATGGATAATGTGTTAATGTTTTTATTTTTGGGAACATTTGAATACATGTTTTTTTCTAACGTAATTTTACATTATAATCCAGTAACTGATGGTGAAATTAAATATACAATGTATACTGGAATTGTTGATTATTTTAATCAAACGAACACATAAGTAGGTGTGTAAGATTACTTTTTAATTTTATGTTTTTCTCTTAAATCAGGACATTTGCATTTACGGCAGGTTGTTCTATTGGATGGATTTGTATGATAACACTTTCTACAAACTCGACCATATAATTTTGATTCAGCTAATTCTTTTAAACTTGGTTCTATCATTTAATATATTAATTATAAAGAAGAAAAAAATTTTAATTTGGTAAAAATTGAAACCAAATTGTTTTGTATTGCGAAAAATATATTTTAATGACTCCAAGAGTAAGATTTGCCCCATCCCCAACTGGATATTTACATATAGGCGGTGCCAGAACAGCACTAATAAACTATGTTTTTGCAAAAAAAACAGGTGGGAAATTTTTGTTAAGAATTGAAGATACTGATACAGCAAGATCATCAACAGAATGTGTTGACCAAATTATTTCAAGTTTAAAATGGCTTGGAATATCACATGATGAAAATATTCAAATACAATCGAGTAATAAATCATATCATATTGAAGTTGCAAATAACCTAGTTAAACACAAAAAAGCTTATCGATGTTATTGCTCAAAAGAATATCAACAAAAAATTAAACAAGAACAAGAAGATGCCAAATTACCTCCAAGACATTATTGTAGCTGTTTTTCTAATCAAGAAACTTTAGCTTTTGAATGTAAAGACGCCAGCCCAGTAATTAGAATTAAAGTTCCTGAAGAATTAGAATCAATTACAATAAATGATATTATCAAAGGCACAGTATGTGTAAAAACTTCAGAACTAGACGACATGATTATTGTTAGGTCAGATGGTTCTCCAACTTATTTATTATCGGCCGTTTGTGATGATAATTTAATGGGTATCACACATATAATACGTGGAGATGATCATTTTACAAATGCATTTAGACAATATATAATTTATCTTGGATGCGGCTGGACAATTCCAGAATATGCTCATATGCCACTAATTTATGGTCAAGATGGAACAAAATTGTCCAAAAGACATGGAGCTGTTGGTGTAGATGAATTTAAAAATCTTGGATATTTACCAGAAGCTTTACTTGTTTATTTGTATTCACTTGGATGCTCAATTAGTAATGTTTCCAATATGTCTGAGGCAATAAGTAAATTTAACATAAAGAAAATAAGTAAATCAGTATCAAAATTTGATATGGGGATATTAAATAAAATTAATAAAACCATAATAAAATCAAAGTCTCCTGGGGAAATAGTTGGTTTGATTAATACAATGCCAAATACAAATATTCCCATTGAAAAATTCAATAAAGCATTTGGCGAATTAGTCCAACGTGCAAACACGTTAGTTGAAATGAAAGACATATTTATCAAGTATTTTACTGAACCAGACTGTCAGTTGATAGTACCTGAACAAGACCCATTGATTATTTCCAAGTTAGCTGATTTATTTGATTTGATTGATTATGCTGAATATAACCAAATTGTTAGTCACATTAACCAGTTTATTAATACCAATGGCTTTGATAAAATTCAAGTATTTAATACATTAAGATGGGTTTTAACACGACAGTCAACAAGTCCAAATATTTATATTATAATTTATGTAATTGGAAAAACACAATGTGAAAAAAATTTATCATTGTTTATTTAAAAAAATTTTGCGCAAATGTAATAAAAATTTTATTTTATTAACATTGCCATTATATTTATTTTAATTAGAATTTTATTCAAATGAAAAAAATTGATTAATAAAATAGTTTTAATTTATCTTATTTATAAATCAATGGTTGGAGTTACATGGAACAATAAAAAATATTTAATGGCATCATCGAGTGCATATTTAAAATCCCAATCGATTGAAGACAATTTATACTTTACAATTCGAGAAATATTTTTAAATATTGAACAAGAATTTAAAATGTATGAGGCAAATGAAATTAATGCCAAATTATCAAATCAAACACCATGGGAAGATCGTGATGATAAATTTAAATATTTGCAGTTATTTAAAAACCCTGATTTTGTTACATATGTATTAGGATGGTTAAATTCTATTAAACAAACTGAGTTTGACTTTGAATTTGAAACAGCAAGAATAGATTTAAATTCTGATATCATAACAAATGAATATATTGAATTTGAATTGTGGTGGAAACGGCTGGTTCAACTTAAACAAGATTTGTCTAATTTACTTAATAAAAATTGACATATTAATTTATAATTAATAACATTTAGTTTATAATGACAACAGACCAAAGAATGGCACTTTTAATTAAGTTTAATTACGACTTGTCATTACTCAAAAAAAAAGTTGGAAAAAATCAACAAGAAAAACTAAATAAAAACAAATTAGGCAAAACAATAAAATCACTGGGAAAAACATTTAATAAAATATTTGTTGACGAAACTGACATAAGTAATTTTAAAAATTTTGTTGAAAAGGTATATCAAATAGCTTATTTACTAAATGAATATGGAATTGCAAGAAAAATATTTAATGAATACCAAATACTTGATGTATGTTTGGACAATATTGAAAAATTAGGAAAGGAATATACAAAAACATTATTTTTTGATATTATAAATTTATTGTTTGCTGAAAGAAATCTTGAAATGCAAGGACATAGAAATATTATTGATATGTGTAAATACTCGTACAATAAAACTGGTTTGGTTGATTTTTACTATTATATGGCTCACATCATTTATAACATGTGTTGGTGTTGTTATAGACCAACTAATGCACATAAAACTGCTTTAAAATATTATGAAATTTGTTTGACCAATGGATTTGTTAATGGTGTAATTTATGCTGATTTAATTGATATTTATTATGATTATATATTTTTTAATGAACAAATAAACAATGAAGAAAAAGAAAAGAGTTTTAATTTCTTTTTAAGCTATTGGAATGGATTTAATGAAAATAAATATAATGAAGATAAGGCATTCACATATAGAAATTCTATTTTATATGACAAAGCCATTGGGATTTTTATTATGATGAACAAAAAATCTCAGCTTGATTTGTTAATAGTTGACATATACAAAATAATAGAAAGCAGTGAATTAATTAATTTGTTAAACTATTATCATAATAATTATTATGACGAGTTTATTGAATTTTTCCAAAAAATTAAAAATATTAATCAAGTTAAATATTACTGTTTGAAAACAGATTTAGCGCTTTTACAAGCTAATTGGTCGGAAGCAGTTTTGAGTTTGGAAAAATTATTGGATTTATCCCTTGAGCATACCAGTAAAAAAGATTTAAATAAATCATATATTGAATCAACATTCAACAAATTTTTTTCACATTATATTGAAAATGAAGAAAAGTTTTTATTGCAAACTGATATAATTTTAAAATTAGTTGATTATTATTTATATTTGCCAAATTATTTATCCACCGAATGGATAAAGTTATTTGGGATATTTTTTAAAAAAATATCTTCAAGTACACAATCAGATGATTATTTAATTGAAAAAATTAATTTGATTGGAGAAAAAAATATTCCAGACAATGATTTTATGTTTAAATCGTGTGAAATTACAAAAGCAAAAAAGTTTATTGATGGTGTATATTCAATAATTTTATATTTGAAAAATAAATCAAATAAGAACCAAATTAAAAATTTAGTTGTGTTTTTAAGTAATTATAATCCATATTGTCGTGTTGATAGTTCAGATGATATAAATTTTTATTTTTCAAATCCATTTAACCCTAATGTTAAATCTAAACAAGCGACTATTTTAACTTGGGGTACAAATTCAGGTGTCAAAGATTATGGAAACACATGGTGTTATGTAAAGGGAAATGATATTGACTATGACCCAATTTACCAAACATATTCGGATTATTACAATGGTTTATATGAAGTGAACAAAGAAATAGAACTTGAAAAAAAAAATTTAACTACTGAAACAAACCAATATATTCAAAACAAATTAAATTTAATTAAAAACCAAATTGATGAATGAGAAAAAAATTGATTAATTTATATTTGTTGGCGAAACAGGGTTATGGATTTTTAATTTATGGAATGTTATAATAGCGAAGGTGACTTGAACAATTACGAGTGTACCTATACAGCCAATACCAATTATGGGCATTATGTATGGTGTGCTCGAGGAAAAGCAGGTCAATGGAAAATAAAAAAATCAACTAGTCAAGTAAATTACAAAGACTCACACATGATTAGAATTGACTTTAAACTTAATTCCCAACTTGCAAACCAAACTCAATGGATTGAAGTTTATGACGAATGCTGGGGATTGCTTGGATATAATATTAAATCTGTTAAATCTGGTCAATGGACCATGGTTAGACCTATTAACCCAAATCTAGCTAATAGGGAACTTACAGTTTTATTTTTACAAGATAGGGAATTAACTTTGGATGAAAAAGCCAGACTAAAAGCAAATCCTCTAATGAGATTACCTAAAAGAAAAATTTATTCGATAACAGTTAAAGTTCCGGAACTTAAAAACTCCAGCCCTGAAGATGTTTGTTGTTCATGTTTACAAAAATTTAAACTAGACCAATCGGTTCATATTACGAGTTGTTCACACAAAATTCATAATTCTTGTTTATTTGATTGGTTTAAATCAAATAACCTTGTTAGTGGGGAAACATGCCCTTGTTGTCAAACCCAAACTATTCAATTGGTAAAGTGTCCTGTTTGTAATAGTTTTGATTTATCCCATGGGTATACTCAGGAATAAAAAATTGATTTAATATTTAGTTATTAATAATATTAAATCAAATTTCAATGTGGTTTTTCCAAAAAAATTCAGATAGCAAAATTGCCGACCTTGAATTAACAAAATCAAAACTAATTAATTCAAACAAAGTTACTCTTGGTAAATTACAGACAGAACTTGACACTTTATGGAATATGGATGTGACAAATATCGAACCATCTGATTCGAAATTAAATCCAAATTATAATAATCCAAATAAATCTTGGTTTGAAAACAATTTAGCCAAATCAGCTGATGTGACAAATGGGCAATTATCCGAAGAACTGGAAAACCCTAACGCTAATTCCGATAAAATAGCCTGTTTACAAAATAAAATTAAAACAAATCGGATATTTAAGGTATGTTTGGATATGGGTGATGTTGAAACAAATATTAAATATTACCAAACTAAGTTAAAAAATATTGAGAACGATTTACTTGGAATTAAATTAGAATGTGATTATTATAAAAAAAAAGTAAAAAAAATTGATTTATTAATTGATTACATTAATCAATGAATATATTAATGAATTTCCTTGTAAATACTGTAAGTACTGTGTCAAATGCTATTGAAATTAATAAATTGAAAGATGAAAGAACATTATTAAATAAAGAAAAAGAAACTCTAAACAAAAAAATTAAAGAATATGATAATAAAAATTTATTAAAAAATACTTTGGAAAAAAACATAGAAACAAATGATTTATCAATTAGTAGTATTAAAGAATATTTTATATTATCTAATATTAAAATTGAACAAAACGAAACTACTGCAACTTTTGGTGATAAATATAAAGACGAATATTTAATTAAAATGTTTAAGCTTCTAACAAGTTTACAAATTACGAATCAGTCTTTAGCAAATATGATAAATGAGATAAAGTCTCAAATACAAATTGATAAAAATGTGTATCAAACTCGGTTAAATGAAATTGAAACAAAAGTTGAAAAAATTAATAGTAAACTTAAAATTGTTCGTGAAAAACAATTTGGTTCAAAGTAAACAACTTAATTTAATTAATTGTTTAATTTTATTTTATACGTTTGAACTAATTTAAATAACATGTCAAGTCGCGAATTCAGTAATTCAGTTTCCACTTTTAATTCTTGAATTTGTTTTTTAAGACAAAATTTTCTCATTGACTTAAAATACAACGCCTCATGAGTTTTTATTTTATTTGAAATTTCTAATAAAATCCCATTAAGTTTTTGAACAAGTATTGCAAGCGAATTTAATGATAATTTAACTGGTTCTGGTATTTTTTCAAAAACACCTGTTTTTGTACTTTTAATATCAACTAGTTCGTAATCTAAATTAGCGGGTGTGCTTGATGTTAAAATGTATGGGTTTGTAATTTCCTCCACAAGCAAAGCAAATTCATTGGAGTTTTGTGCATAAGCTCGTAGCACATCCCAAACAAGACCCTTGGTAATTTTTAATTTTAATTCCAAATCAGTTGATTCAATTTGTTTTTTGTAAATTGAATATTCTGAATCAGTTGTTTCATAAACAAATTTAAAAACATTTTGAGATGAGGTTATTGATGTGGATAATGTAGTAATTGAATAAAATAACAAGTTTATAGTTAGTAATGGCACGCCTGCATGCAAATAAAGTCCAATAAGGTCCATCTATAATAATTGAGAAATTAAAATTAGTTTAACAAATAAAAATTTGTCTGTAAGGGCAAGAATTGGTAATTCTTGTTCCTACGATAAAATTTTTTTATTTAATATTAAATAAAAAAACTGATTAATAAAACGTTTAGAAAAATATTTATATATAATTAATAATAATACAGATGTCGGATAAAATAGAAAAAATAAAGCAACTTAGTACAATGCGAGCTCAATCACCAAGTTCCATGGTCACCCTCGTTATTCCACCCAAGTTCTGTATTTAGCCAATGGTTGGGAAAAGAAATTTCCATGGCTAAAAATATTAAAGATAGAACAAATAGACAAAATGTTCAAAGGATTTTAACTATACTACAACAAAAGTTAGTTGGAACGGGATTTAATTACAATCAATTAGGAATATTTTGTTTTGTTGGTATTAATGAATTTTCAGAAGAGGTTGTTGAATTTATTGAACCAGATAATAAAATTGTTCAATTCTATTACTCTTGTGCGAATAAATTTTATGTTGAACCAACTGAAAAATATATTGGAACCAATGTATCAGGTGTATTGGTATTTGCTAATGGAAACGAATGCTTGTGTTACCAGTTTACACGAGGGCAGTTTGTTAAATTATTTGGAATCAATGGAAATCTAACCAAATCTCATAAAAAAGGTGGATACTCGGCAAACCGATTCGCACGATTAGCTGAAGAATCAAGACATGCATATATTGTTAGAATTGCTGATAGATTGAAAGATTTGGATAATTTACCAGGTCTATCGGATAAAATATGGATATTTGGTTCTGATGAAATTGTTCAAATGTTTTTAACCTATTGGACTCAACAAATGTCCCATATAAAAATATCCCATGGTGGATTTTTAAATTTTAATTCCAGTACAATTGCAAGTAATCAATATTGGATAGACTTTTTGTCCAGGCCCTCTGGCATGGCTCATGATGTGTATTATAAGGAAATTACTCTAGCACTTGAAACCAATCCAGATTTACTTGACTTTGACCCAGCCAATAAAGCTAATCCCAATATAAAGTTTTTTATTGAAAAAAATCCAAGAGAAAATCTTTTACCAAACCAGGTTCCATTTCCAACATCAAAATCCCAATTTTATAATCAATTGGGATTGTTTGAATACGTTGGAATTAAATATTTTAGTTATGATTTTGTTGAACCCGATGAACAATTAAATGATTAAATACAAATGGATAAATCAATTAATCAAGTTATAAATTAAAAATCGGTTGTTTGTGTTTGTGTTGATACAGTATGTGAGTTAAAACTTAAACCATTATATTCTTCTTTTTCTTTATCAATAAGTTGTCTTACTTGGTTTTTGTTCCAATCGTAGCAAATATCTGGATTGGTATTGCGAACCCGTTTAATGTTATTTTGAACAAATATATCAATTAAAATTGTTTTACCATTAGAGACTGTCCAAGCTGGTTCATCTGAAAATTGCGAAAAATATATTTGCTTTTTCTCATCTAATATTCCAGTGTCAAATTGTTCAACTTGTAATTTAACCAAATGAAAATTTTTATAGGGTTCATAACCTATAACCTTAACTTGAAATTTTTGGTCAAGTGGAAACATATGGGATTTTTTTCCATATTTGCTAATAAAATTTGTCAATGAATAAGATTGCCAAATCTGTCCTACAGCTAATTTGTGTTTATCACAAATAAAAAGCCAAGATGGAGGGGATTTAAAACCATCAAGAGAACTGGCGCAATCAACACAATAATTTCCATCACCGCAATCATAAATACATTCGTAAAAGCCCATTGGTTATAAATAAATTAATTATTAAATTTATTTAAAGTCAATTTTTTATCCCACGCTTAATAAAAAAAATTGATTTGGCTTCTGTTTGGTTGAGAGTCTAATAAGCCCACAATGAGTATTTTTGAGCAAATAGTTAATCAAAGTAATACCGAAGATAAACTTCGTGAAAATTCTAATTCTATTGATAATAGTTTAATGGTAACTGTTAAAACCAGAAAACTTCGTTATGTTCAAACCGATTTTGCAGACAAATTAGTTTTAGCCGGAACTGGAAAACGCCAAACTATTTCAGACAATGACTTTAACATGGAATTCAGTAAGAAAACATATGACCTGCTTACTTATATGAACTGGTCTAATGTCGTTGTTGCCGGTGGTTCTATTGTAAACATTATTACTAAATCTCAGTCAAAACTTAGTGATATTGATTTGTTTGTATACGGGTTAGACAAAGAAAAGGGATTAGCAAAGATTGACCACATTATTAACGCGATTAAACAAAAAGCATCAGACTTAAACTATGAAACCAGAATATACATGAATGACCACGTGATTAATATTTACGTGTTTGATACCAAAAAATTACTTCAAGTTCAAATCATTTTGAGACTTTATGATACCCTAGCTCAAATTATGGTTGGTTTTGATGTTGATTGTTGTTGTGTTTGTTGGAATGGTAAATCAATCCAAACTACTCAACGGGGTCTTTTGGCACTCAAATACCGTGTTAACCTGGCCAGTTTAACTAGGCGAAGTCCAAGTTATGAAAACCGGTTAATTAAGTATTCAGCCAGGGGTTTTGATGTTGTTACTAACTTTGATTTCAAAAATGTTTATAACAAGTTATTCTTTATGAATTCAAACAACTATGGATTTACTCGATTACTTGAACAAGAACTAATTAATAACGGGCAGCTTAAAAATATTATTTTTTCAAATACTTTACGTTTGAGAAAAGCAGCTTCTTACACTAATAACTTTTCAAACTATGCCAAATACAATTTGGAAATTAAGAATGTAACCGACACTGAAAATTGTATTACCAAATACAATGCCAATGTTGAAGATACCGCAATGAAATTTCGCAAGTACTCAACATCTGAAGTCAAATTCTTACAAACTAATGTGACTGAACAATTTACTGGTTCTTTCAATCCTATTACTAATGAATCATGGATTAACACAACTGCTGATTCTGAAACAGCAGAGTCAATTGATGAGCTAGGTAGAACATCTAAATTTATTAACCTCAAATACAACAAGTACAATTCTGTCGATGAATATGAAAATGTTAAACTAACTGAAATGTCAAATTTTGATACTAAATGTCTTGCAGTTATGTATTTATCAAATGAAAATGATATTGTAAAAATTGTGGAAAATAAAAATATTCCAACTGTGCAAAATATGTATCGTATTAGTCCTGTTCAACTGGCTATTTTGTTAGGTAGAACTAGTTTAGCATTAAGACTTATGAAATCACATTCATACGAGTCCATGCGCGAACTTATTTATATGACTGATAACGACAAGTTATATACCACCTACTGCAATTCAGTTGGTTCAAATTATGCAAATGTTGACCAAACCCTTGTAACAAAATATGAATGTGAAAATATTTCCAATAATATTCACAATCAAAACAAAGAAGACAACTTTGTTGATGAATTTCACAAATTAGATGAATTTTCTCAATGTGTGAAAGTAGGTACTCATACAGGACAGGTTGAAAAATTATTTGGACTCAAAAAAGAACAATTGAGTTTTGAAGTGTTTAGATTATTGTTTGATAAACTTACAGGCTATTACAATTCAACATTTACATCTGATGCTTTGCGAGGAAAAATTATGCAAAAGTTTAGAGATGAAGAACTTGCCCAATATAAGCACATAATGACTAGTTCAAATGAATCACGAATTTTAAATTATGTGATTCACACTTTTACTCAAAATGAAAATAAAAAATCAGTTGAACTGAGTGCAAATATTATTAAGTTATTCAAGTTGAAAGGTATTTATCAAGACCATTTGGAATATTCTAGATTAGCTAATGAAATTCTTAAAATTAGCTCAAACTTGTACACATGTATGGTTAATATATATGAATCTAAATTAAATTTAGAAACAATTAACAAATTACTTGACGCAAAAGATTTTGATAGATTATTTAATTATGTACTTTTTCTTGACGATGTAAGTCTAGTACAAAAGTTAATTCCAAAGGATGATTTGTATGTGAAATTAAAATATTACTATAGAGTAAGTTCAAATACTGAAACTAATGTTGGAAGCTTTTTAGCTCAAATTGATAAAGAACGCCAATTAGATAAAATTAAAGTTAATAAAGTTCTTAAAAACTCTGATGACCATGTTAGTGCAATTACTGATGGTGAATTAAATGAAAATTATGTACGATGCGAAAATGTGTTTGGCATGTGTCCTGATGATAATATTGTGGCTAAAATGTTGCTTATCTTTAACAAAGCAATTAATAAAAAAGATTCTCTAAGTGATAAAGATTTAACAACATTAAAAACTATGCGCAAATCAGTTATGAACATCAAGCGTAACAGTGAATTCAATAAAGTTAATACTGCCTATTTCTACTCTCAAGAATTACATAACTTGTTTTTCAATAAAGATAATTCAGCCAATGGTGTTATTTCTGATGAAAACTCAAATCAATTTGATGAAGGTGAACAACCAGTTACTTCAATTGTTGCTACAAATCAAACCCAAACAACTGTTGAATTATCAGACAAGTCTGATTATGAATCTGAAAGTTCTAATTCTGCAAGTGATGATGAGGAACCAGTTCCAAAGAAAAAATCCCATTCTACACAAATAGTTTTATCAGATTCTGAAGACGAGCTTGATGTTTAAATTATTTGATTAATTTATTTTAAGCATTTTAATTTTAATTTTAATTTTATTTTTGTTTATGCTATAACCAGTTTGTAATGGTCCATCTAAAGTATTTTGAACATCTCTGTATGATTTATTTAGGTTAATTAAAGCAGTTTTAATTGTTTTTTCATTTTTTTTAATATAGCTAATTTCTATTGTAATTGGCTCATAATAATAAATTAAAACACCAGGAGTTCTTTGTTCTTCATTGTTTCCAAATTCAATTATATTATTATTTGGTAGTTTTGCACTAAGTAATAAATCACCAATTCCTAAAATTCCATAAAAAGGTGAATTACTGTTAACATTATAAATGTAAATACATGGTTTAAATTCTTGATTAGAGTTATAATTATTTTTAATTAAAAAAGGACTTGGTACACTCCAATCAAGACCTAAATATCTTTTTTCTTTATTGTCTCTTAATAATTTTAAAATTTCTAAACTCTTAATTAATGTATATCTATTTGACCCTCCACCAAAGTTTTCAATATCTCCACCTAAACCAAATGTGTATATTCCAATAACATCTCCAAAAATATTAACTATTGGACCACCTGAATTACCTCCCATGCCAGGACAACTTACATGTATCGAGTCTGTTATTTGATATCCACCAGTTTCACAATAATGAGGGTCTCTAACACAACCAATACTAATTGAGTCTTCATCAAATCCACCGGGATTGCCAACAACATAGCAAATATCTCCAATATTTGGGTCAGTGTTTGCTATTTTCAAACAATAGTTTGGATAATTTGTCAAGTCAATATTTGTTTTTATTAGTGCTATGTCACCAATTCCATCAATATAAATATTACTCACATTAATTTCTTTCCAACTACTTGTAATAGGATTCAAAATAAATGCTGCAGAAATTTTACGATATGTTTGATTTGATATTTCCATAGTACAATGAGCAGCTGTAACAAAAAAACCATTTTGTAAATCAGATACATTTTCATAATAAAACCATCCAGAACCAACATAATACAAACCATTTAAAACAAAACAAATCTGACTACATGCTTTTTTTAATTTAAAAAAAATATTTTTGTTTATTTCATATAATGGAATATTATTTAAAATTAATTGTAAACTATTTATTTTAAAATCTATATTAGAAAATTTTATTTTATTTTCTTCATTTAATGTTTCAACAGCGGTTAATCTTGTATTTTGTTGGGTGTTTAAGTTTTCAACAGCGGTTAATCTTGTATCTTGTTGGGTGTTTAATGTTTCAACAGCGGTTAATCTTGTATTTTGTTGGGTGTTTAAGTTTTCAACAGCGGTTAATCTTGTACTTAAGTTTTCAACAGCGGTTAATCTTGTATTTTGTTGGGTGTTTAATGTTTCAACAGCGGTTAATCTTGTATTTTGTTGGGTGTTTAATGTTTCAACAGCTGTTAATCTTGTATTTTGTTGGGTGTTTAAGTTTTCAACAGCGGTTAATCTTGTACTTAAGTTTTCAACAGCGGTTAATCTTGTATTTTGTTGGGTGTTTAA
>JACCDI012029429.1_pt1 | contig 76003 bp, 88 predicted proteins | sample 7442791 | NCBI WGS metagenome assembly JACCDI01 (sample SAMN15323434, study PRJNA562643) | freshwater metagenome | isolation source: river surface water | place: USA:Blue River Watershed | collected 2017-08-15
ATTAGTGACAGAAAGCATATTTGTACACACAAATAACGTAAATTTATATTATACACCAACTTGGTTATCGCTGTCAAAAGCAATTCAAAAAGACACTTTAGATGCAGACTGCTTAAACTTACATCCGAGCATAAGAAACACCTATGCCGACCAAATAAGCATAACAAACAGAACTTTAAACACAAACTTTGAAACAGGTAAAATATATTTACAATACAACTCACTTCCTGCCGACGAAGATGGAGAAATAATGATTCCTGTATTTACAACAGGAGATATTGAAAAGTTTGTAATAAATCAAGTTAAAATAGCTTTAGCAGAACCTCTTATTTTAAATAGTAAAAATCCACAAGGAGTTGTTTCTATGTTAAACATTTGGAAGCAAGAAGAAAGGCTTTTAGGAATAAGAGCTAAATCAGAAGCCAATTGGAATGGTGTAACTCCAGAACTAAAAAAGAAAGAAACTCAAAGGCAACATTATAATTTGAATAAATTTAATTTACCTAAAATTAATCAATCCTACTAATGCAACAAAAAAAGTCTATATCTGTTCCACGTAAGGGCATTAATAGGGATGCGCACATATCACAGCTTCAAAATACGGAATATACCTTCGCTTTAAACGGAAACACTTCTAATGAGACAGGAGAGGGATTAATAGTACAAAAAGAGCCTAGTAACTATTTAGGAATCGTGTTCCCATTAGGGTACAAAACCATTGGATTTAAAAACGACATCCTCAAAAACAGAACTTACTATTTTTTAACAAGTGTAGAATCAAACAAACTAAGCCCTAATTACAAAAGGTCTAAGATTGGATATGTAGACAATACTATTGAAGAAACTTTTAACCAGGATGATGTAGTAGACGGATGTGAAGAGTGCACAAAAAAAGGAAACTTAGATGCACCTTTAGAAACAATTACTCAAACACCTTCACAAGTATTTATTTCATTGGTTGATGACTTAGATATTTCGGTTGCCGACATAGAAGAAAAGGGATTTAATTTTGATATTAATTTCCCTATAAAAAAGATTGATATACAGCAAGAAAAGTTAGGAACACTTTTATACTGGGAAGACAATAGAAATCCTTCAAGGTATTTAAACGTAACAGATTTAGAGGAGAACACTCCGAATTATTTACACATCCAAGAGATACCTTGTGGAACAAATGAAGTAACAGAATATCCTCTACTCGATAAACTTCTAGTATTTCCAAAGCATTCTAAAATTATTATAGAAGCTAAAGAGCAGCAAATTGGCGGAAACCTTAAAATGGGGACATACGAGTTTTATGCGGCTTATTGTGATTTGTCAGGAAACGTTATGTCAGAATATTCAACGCCAACAAATCCTATTTCAATATTCGACGAAAACAACAATATACAATCTCAAACGACTACAGACGAGTTTACAAACTTTGCTATAAAACTGCAAGTAAAAAACTTAGACGTAAAACACTTTAAATACTATAAAGTAGCGGTTGTAGAAAGAAACAACGTAGAAGCACAACAATCAGTGTTTTTGGCAGGAATTTATCCAACAACAGACGATACAGTAGTCTATACACACTCAGGAAGCAACAATGATGATTTATATATAGCAAGAGGAAACGTATCTTTAAAAAAGAGAATGACCTTAGCTGAACTCAGTGCTATTAAACCAAATTATGAGAAGTTTAAGGGTACTATGGTTTCTGGCAACGCTTTGTGGCATTTTGGTGCAACAGTAAAAGAAGAAATCAATTTACAGCCTGTAGTAAACTTATTCAGCTTAGTTAATTGGAGTGCTTCTTTAGCAAAAGAAGATTTATACAAATCTGCAATAGCCACTTCAAGATATAAAGGATATATGCGAAATGAGGTACAGCCTTTTTCCATAAGATTTTACGATAAAGACGGAGGATACACCGCTGCATTTCCTTTAATTGGGCGACCAAAAAATACAATAGACGGCGAATTAGTTACAGATACCAACTTTGACTCTTTAGATGCAAATACAAATGTCTGTGGTGTAAATACAAGAACAGAGAAGTGGCAGATATTTAATACCGCCACAAAATATGAAATACCTTGTGATAACGGATTAAACACAGTAGTTACAGAAGAGGAAACGATTAGAAAAAGCTGCATAGCAGACATAGAAGAAACAATTCCAGCAGGTACAGAAACAATACCTTTAGGTGACGGAGAAACTTATACTTCTTTAGAGGATTATCTACAAGACCATACAATAGACGGAATATCCGAGTACATAAAAGAAGAAGATGGAAGTTATGTAAGTTACCCAGAGCATTGCGTAGTAGATTTTAACGGAGATTGTGGAGCACCTACTTTACTACCAAACTCAGTTGTACAAATAAAAGAAGTTTTTGGTGCAGGTATAAATGGAGGAGAGCTAATCACCTTCAATCAAAAAGATACAGCAGAATATTTAAAAAGCATACCACCATCGGTATGTAGTCCCTATAAGTACGACACATCAAGTGATAAAGTAGTCTTTTTAAAAGACACAGATATGACAGATTTTATGCAATGTGTCGGGTCTGAAAGAGGGTATACGTATGTAAGAAATGGAGATTTTTTAAATGAGGAATGCGCTTACGCTAAAACAATCTTAGAGCAAGAAGACCCAAGCCAATCGGGAGTATCTATATTTATGAATTATGATGGGTCTTTCACTTTATCTAATTTAAAACAAGTGGCTTATCCAGTACATCCTAGTACTGTAGGAGGAAATTTTTACGATAAATTACATAGTAAAGCTCAGTTTTTTAAAGCAACTAAAGATGCAAGAAACGAACTAATTTTAGAGTTTACTAAGAAAACAAAATGCCCTTCGGATAGAGATACTTTACCCTATGTAGACAACAACGTAAGGTATACAATCTATAAATCCTGCACAGACTTAACTGTTTTAGCAGGAGACACAGTAGACTTGACAACAGGAGATATAGTAGTATTAGATACAACATCGTATCCTGCAACGTTTATTGTAGCCATAGACTCTCCAATCATAACAGAGACAATTCTCACAGATTGTGATAACCTTTTATCCCCACCCCTTATCTCCTACAAGGTTGTACCTCCGTGCGGGTGTTTTTCTATATGCACTCGCGACGTAGAATATAAAAGTGTAACAGTTTCTTGGACTTCTATATCTTTAGAAAAAATAGAGGAGTATGAGTCACAATGTACTTTCTCAATACCATCAGTAGGGTCTTGTGGAGTTGCGCCTTATCAAAAAGGGGAATTTGCATATTGGGAATCGACAGAAACATACCCTGACAATAAACAACTGTACGACAGCAGCAGTGTATTTGTAAAAGAATCAGATTTAGATAATTTATCTGAAAAAGACAAGGAAAACTTTATAAAGTACCACACAGATGGAAAGGACATTTATGGAAATTATATATGGAAAAAAAGTGTTAAAGAAGCTACAGGAGAACTTGCACCAATAACCGACTTAACTTGTAGAGCTATACGCCACTTTAAATTTCCAGATAATACAGTTAGCCCATACATCTACATAGACGACAATGCAAAACAAGACAGCCAAAGCGTAATCTCCCCTTTAGGGATAGAAATAGACAGCAACGCCATAAAAACAATGCTACAAGTGGCGGTAAATAACAAATTGATAACACAAAAACAGTTAAACAATTTACAAGGATATGAAATTTTAAGGGGAGACAATTCAATTCATAAATCTGTAATAGCAAACGGAATAGCTTCAGATGTTTACAATTACACTAAGAAAGACCAAGTAATACACTATGTCAATTTTCCTTTTAATGATTTAGGAGAGAATAAGTTTTGTATTAACCCATTAGACGGTAAGATGATACAGCACCCATATAACGGAAATTACAATCACTTGTTTTCTTTCATTAGTCCTGATATGTTTTTAACCAAACCTTCAGTTCCATCAGAAGTATCGTTACAAGGATATTTATTTGGGAGTGCTAATGCAAGTTTTACAGAAGTTGATAAACACTCAAAATGGACAGTCTTAGGGCAAAATGCAAGAGACACTGCAACAGAACTAGCCATATTAGAGTCTGCATTAGACCTTGCTGTAAAAGTAGCTGATTCGGCAGAAACATTTAGAGTAGATGGAGGATTTGTTTGGAGTTTTAACCCATACGGTATTGTATTGGCAGGAATCACAGCAGCAGCAGCAATAGCTGCCATACCTATGAATATAGGCAAGTACCGATATGATTGGCTTAAAATATTCAGAGATTTAGGCAGAACGGAAAACTTTGCAAATTTCCAAACAGCGTCTTCTAATTATAATAGATTTTTATCAACAGAACAGTACTCAACAGAGTACCTCAGAAGTCTCGCAATAAGAAAGCATATGCGAGATGGAGATTTCACATTCACAGATGAAAACAATGGAGACACTTTAAAAGTTAACAACTGGCTTAGAGAAAACTCTGTATTCCTTTCTACAAATAAAGATTTTCCATTTAACTACGCCCCAGAGTATAAAGTTTTTGATAATAATAAAATAAATTTAAAAACAAGCAGCACTTTTACATCTTCAGAAGTAGGTGGAGACGTAAAAAACAATCACGTAAGAAATGTAGCAAGCCCTTATTTCTCTTTAAAGAATTATATACCTGACCAATGGGGGCAGATTGATTCTATAAAGTGGTTAACTACTAATTACATATTTGATTTAGATGACGATACAACCTGCTCTCCAATATTAGGAGGAACAGTTTGTGTTTCAAGGTTTTCGTGGCGTAAAAAAACTCCAATATTTACAAGTAATGCAATAGATGAGCCCGATAAACTACCATTTTTATATTCTAAATATGATAACATAGGAACTCCAAGATTTTACTGTGATTATGAAGTTGGGGGATTAAAGAATATTTCAGGAGTGCCTTTTCCTGATATTAAATCAGACGCACATTTTGACGATGAAACAGGTAAAAATGAATTCTATTATAAAAAACCAAGTAAGTTTTATCTATACACTCACGGAATAGTAAACTTCTTAGTGGAATCTGAAATAAACTGTAACTTCAGATATGCCCGCAACGAACCTAAAGACCATTTTTATCCTCAAAGACAGGATTTATCAGTGTGGTTACAAGAGAAAAACTTACCAATATCAGAACCTAATACATTCTTTTACAACAACACCTATACATTTCCTGTTTCAAATACGCCATTTAAATTCTTAGATAAAACTTACGATAAAGAAGTTTGGGAAAAAAGAAGACACCAACCAAATGCTTGGATATGGAGTGAAAAAGATGTAAATGAAAACAGTCTAGTAAATCCTTGGTTAGTTTATAAACCTTTAAATTGGTTTGAAGATAAAAGTAATAAAGGGGGATTGGTAGATTTAAGAAGCATTGAGTCAGAGCAGTTTTTAGGACGTTTTGAAAACCAATTACAACTTTACAACACCATAGATAATCTCGCCGAAAGAGTAACACCACAAAACAAAGAAACAGGTACAGGCTTTTTCTATCAAAGACCGATTGAATTTAAAGCAACAGAATTAGGATTTGCAGGAACACAAAACACAGATATTTGCTCTACACCATATGGACATTTTTGGGTGGACTCTAAAAGAGGAAGAATATTTCAACTTGACCAGAACGGAAAAGGATTAGAAATAATTTCAGAAGCTATACAAGGACAACCTTCAGGAATGAAGAATTGGTTTAGAGAACACCTACCATTTAAAATTTTGAAATCCTTTCCACAAGCCGACATAGACAACAAATTCAAAGGACTTGGAATGAATATTTGGTATGATGATAGAATGAGCAGAGTATTCTTTACTAAAAGAGATTACATACCTAAAAATAATCCTTGTTTAAAATATGAAGAAGGATTAGGATTTTATGAGGATTGTACAGAAGAGGTTATAACCTGTCCTATTGATTATGAGTACAACTCAGAGATAAATAAATGTCAAAAAGAACCCGACTGTTTAATAGGATTAACAGCAAGAGTTTACTATTCAAATATATCTCCGTTTACAGGGCACGTTTGTAACAGAGCAAGATTCAATCTTAAAATAAATGACATAAATATAGGAGTTGTAAATCTAAATAACGCAGGGGGAACAACAGGAGAGCAAATAGATAATAATAACGTAATACCAGGAGGAAGCCCTCTTAGTAGACAAACAATTATACAATTAACTCAGCAAAATATAGAGGACATACAACAAACTCCCAATGGTCAAAGTCAACTAACAATCTCTTTAGAATGCAGAGACCCACAACAACCAGGAGGCTGCCATCAGGATATAGCACAAATAGAGTTATTACAAAATGGCGTTGTAATATACAATGGAGTGATAGGAGTAAATACTGTTGTTAATTATGACCCTTGTGATGGATTCCCAGATTATGAATACACAGACCCTACAGTAACAAGTGTAAAAACACCTGTGTATTTTGACAATACAACGTATTTTGAAGATGTTAGTTGGACACTGGCATACAAACCGACAGAAGGTACTTGGAACAGTTATTTCAGCTGGTATCCAGACTACTCTCCTTATCACCAAAATATGTTCCAAACAGGATACAATTGGGGGCAAAGCAAAGAGACACTATGGAATCACTTAATGAACAATCAATCCTTCAGTGTGTTTCAAGGAAAGCTGCACACATTTGCCGTAGAGTTCCCAATTGCTAACGAAAACGTAAATAAAATATTGAATAGTATCTCTCTGAATGTAGAGGCGAGACGTTATAATAACCAATGGGATTACAACATAAATAAGGACATTAGCTTCAGTGAAGGTTATATACACAACAGCACTAATAATACAGGGTGGTTTGGCTTAAACGTACAAAAGACATTGGCGGACAACAGAAAGTACCCAATAACAAACGGTAACAAGCAAGAGATTTTATTTAGTTCTGACCAAGGAAAGCACACTTTTGACTATTTCTTTAATAGAGTAGTTGACCAACAGAATAATTTACCGATGTTTAACCGCGACAAAAACAACATTTTCAAAAGTATAAATACAGATGCTGTAAAATTCTCAGGAAAGCGATTTTTAGAGAGGTTACGTGGCAGTGAATTCTTAGTATATTTGCAAGATAGTAAAAACAGCCGCTTCAACTTAATTTTGAAGAGCTCTTCGGCAGATGAGACGATAGTACAAGATTAGTTTGTATAATTAAAATAATTATTGCATCTTTGAAATAAAAAATGGCTAAAATTAAGAATAGGGTAGGTGAAGTATACACAACTGCTGAGGGGTATAAAGTAGAGATTATAGAATATTTTGGAACTTTTGATTGTACAATAAAATTTGAAGATGGGCATAAACAACAGAGTATAAAGTATTCTGCTATTAAAAGTGGAGAAGTAAAGAATTATTATCATAAATCAATATGCAACATTGGTTATTTTGGACAAGGGGCTTATAAAGCTGTGGATAATTACAACAAAAAAAGCCATAATAGACTCTACAACGTGTGGAATAATATGATAAAAAGATGTTACGACGAACAATGCCAAGAGAAGCTTTCTACATACAAAGGTTGCTCTGTAGATGAACGTTGGCATAATTTTCAAAATTTTGCAGAGTGGTACGAGAATAACTATAACTTTAATTCAATGAATAATTGGCATCTTGATAAAGACATTCTAGTGAAAGGGAATAGGGTTTATTCACCTGAAACCTGCTGTTTTATTCCACAGGAAATAAATACATTGTTTACAAAAAGACAAAATAACAGGGGAAAATATCCAATAGGTATTTATTTAACAGTAGAGGGCAAATATAAAGTGCAAATAAGTAGAGATAAAATTAGACAATACCTAGGGAGATACGACGACATAGAACCAGCCTTCCAAGCATACAAAGAAGCAAAAGAAGCTTATATAAAAGAAGTTGCCGATAAATGGAAGGACAAAATATTAGATAAGACTTACCAAGCAATGTACAACTATCAAGTAGAAATAACAGATTAATAATGACAGTAGCGGAACAAAGAGAAAAGCAAAAGTATATTGATGCTGCACACGTAGCAGAGCAGAAGTACGGAATTCCTAGAAATCTTCTTGTGGGACTACTTGGAGCTGAATCTAATTTCAATCCTAATGCTGTTTCTTCGGCGGGCGCAAGGGGGATAGCCCAAATAATGAAAGCTACGGCACAAGAATATGGAATTGACCCCTTAGACCCATTTCAAAGTATAGATGCCGCAGGAAAATATTTGTCAAGCAGTTATAAAAAGTTTGGTAATTGGGATGATAGTTTACGCTCTTATAATTTAGGGGTTGGAGGAGTTCAAGCTTGGAAGGCAGGGAAAAGAAGCTTACCAAAAGAGACGCAAGAATACACAGGAAGGGTGTATGCAAAAGCAGGAATTAAATACGATGAACCTTCTTACTCAAACAGCGTAGCACCATACATAAACCAGCCTCAAACAACTGCTGTCAACCAATTGGAAATACCAAAAGTAATTGGTACATTTGCAGGGGTATCAGATGCTACAGAAACAGATTCGGCGGAAAAAAAAGATAAAACAGAATTGACTAAACAAACACAAGAAGTACAACAACAAACAAACGAATACAACTTCTTAAAAGACTATCAACAGCAATTTGCACAACAACAAGAACAGCAACCAATTGAAGTACCTACAATAGATGTTTTACAAACAGTGAGTGATGTAAACCAATTCGTGGATACAGAAACACCATATATATGAAAGAACACATAGTAGGAATTTATAAAATAACAAGTCCTAATAATAGAATTTATGTTGGACAAAGCAGGAACATATTTAAGAGATGGAAAAGTTATAGCAATTTAAAAATAAATAAACATCCAAGATTACATAACTCATTTATAAAATACGGGGTGGAGAATCATATTTTTGAGGTGATAGAAGAATGCTTATTTGAAGAGTTAAACATTAGAGAACGATATTGGCAAGATTTCTATGATGTGACAGGAGAAAAAGGCTTAAACTGCACACTAATAGAGACTAACACACTACCAAGAGTTATTTCAAATGAAACGAGGAAAAAACTAAGAGAGGGTAAATTAGGGATTAATAATCCTATGTTTGGTAAATTTGGAGAATTAAACCCTATGTTTGGCAAAGTAGTTTCAGAAGAGGGTAGAAAAATACAGTCTCAAAAATTAAAAAAGAAACTTACAGGAGAATATGGGAGTAAGGGTAGTAAAAAAGTAATAGATACATCCACAAGCATAATATACCCATCTGCCACACAAGTTTCAAAAATTTTTAATATAGAATTAGCTACATTGAGTAGCTATTTAGTAGGTAAAAGAAATAACAAAACACCTTTTTTATATTTATGGGAAGTTGAAAAATTACTAACTGTACTAAATAATGGAGAGCAAAAATAACTTATTAACAGAGAATGAAAAAAAATTTTTAATAGCAATTAGAAATAATAATAATCATATAGCCCTACAACAAGGTGGCACACAAATAATTAAAGACCAAGAAGGTCAGCGCAAATTTCCAAACCAAGTAACAGAAATCCAAGGCAACAAAATGGCTACAGATGGATATGGAGACATTATACTTTACACAGTCCCCGACAAAGGAACAGCAAAAATAGTAATGCCAAATACAGGAGAGCATACATTCAAAGGAGCTACAAAGTTCACAGAATACCCAATAACAAAAGAAGAACAATTATTTCTACAAGAATACTTAAAAAATAAAAGATAATGACTGAACAGGAGTTTATAAATCACAAGATGCCCATACTAATTCGAGAAAATTATTCTAAGGCACAGGCTTATATGATATCGAAATCATTATATAAGAAAGAACACGCACAACAAGGACAATTCTCAGGAGATAGATATGGAATACCACAAGGAATAGATTATACATTTAATCCTCAAATGCCCGCACCTCAAAACCCTTTTGAAAATACAGGATATGCAAATTACAGCCAAACACTGGAGCAAAATAATCCTATGCCACAATTAGAAGATTACAGTTTCTACAAACCGCAAAGAGATTTTAGTCAATATAATACCTTAGACCCTAATTTTAAGCCATCTAATGTATTAAAAAGCAATGTACAAGAGACGGCTACAAAGCAAGATAAAACACAATACAATAACGAAGTAAACATATTTAATCCTTTTACAGGTGTGTCATTAGATGACAGTTTAATGTATGCAGGACAAGGTTTTGGAGAAGGAGACCCTTGGAAAGCAGGTGTAGGAACAAGCTTATCTTTACTAAAAGGAGCAAGAGGTTTTATGTCGGGCTATGCTAATGGAAAAGAGAGTAGAAGAGTTGCAAGAGCAAATGAAGATAAACTTTATGAACAAAATAGAAACTATATTTATCAGCAGCAAGGAGGTTCTCCAAGACTAACTAATGCAGAAAATCTAACAGGTCAATTCATAGGAGATAATCCACAAGGAAATGTTAATGCAGAAAATGGTGAGTATTTGCAAAAGTATGGAAGTATGCCTCAAGAAATTGTAGGAGAAAAGCACGTAGTAAACGGTAAAGAACACCACGGAACAGATGTAGTAGCAGAAGAAGGGGATAAGTTTCTTTCCAACACTAAAATATTACCAATTGGCGCAAAAAACGCTAAAGAACTAAAAGACAGATATAATATCTCAGTAAAACCGAAGGACACATTCGCAGCAGTACAAAAAAAGATAGACACAAAAATCGGCTACAAAAAAGAAACAGAAGAATTAGCAAGTTGGATAGAGAAATTTGGCGACAATGAAAAAATAAAAGACAAAACTACTAAAGAACTTAATGCACCAATAATAGAAGAAAAAATGATAGCTTCAAAAGCTAAAATAGAGGCTTTAAATGGAGTAAGAGGAATGGTGTTTGAAGATTTGTATGCGCGCCAAGAAATGTTGCCGAAAAAAGGAAAACCAGGAGATTTATTCACAGACAGCGGAAAATTAGTCACAGAGAAAAATGAAGGTGTAGCACAACAAGGAGGAGAGCAACAAGACCAAGCTATGCAGATAATTCAAATGTACGCACAAGCTTCAGGACAAGACCCACAAGCATTAGCTGAACAAATTAGCCAAATGCAACCCGAAGAGCAACAACAAGCACTTCAACAAATGGCACAAGAGCTTCAATCGGGAGAAGAACAAGGAGAGCAAAATCAATCAACGGAAGAAGAACAGGAAGAGATGCAACAAGGCGGACTCATAGAAATGGCAAATAAGTATGGTATTTCACCCCAACGAGCACAAGAATTAATAAGTCTACAACAAGGAGGTAAAAAAGACTATTATCAATCTGCGGGAGAATACACACCAAAACAACAAAAAGAGAGATTAGATGACTACTATAATCACATAAGTGGTCTTGGATACACAGGGACAAAAGACATAGGTAAAATGCAGAATTGGATGGCGGAAAACCATCCACAAGAAGTTACCGACTATTTTACAAAAAACGAACAACCCCTTACAGCAAAACATATAGATTTATTAAAAGAGAACTACAAATCATCTTTTAAAAGAACAGGAATAGACTCAAATAAGAACTCAGCAGATTATACCACAGAAGAGAAGTTAAAATTACAAAAGGATATAGAGGGAAGATTATCCAACGACAAACCTTTATATAAAGACTTCCTATTATCAGGGTTCAAAGACAACAAGTGGGATTGGAGATTTCCTATGGTCGGAACGAACTTACAGGCGAAAGGAGTGACTAGTATGCCTAAAACACAAATTTCTGCGCTAAGTACGCCCACAGGCACTACGTCCCCAACAGAGGATATTGTACAACCACAAGCAGAGGAACAGGTACAAAAACAAGAGCAAGCACCAAATGGAGCTAAAACCTATATGCCATCTTTCCCTGTAGATTTAAGAATGCCTCCAAGTGCATTACAAGCCTTAAATAAACCTTACGTACCATTTGAAAGACAGGGATATTTAAAAGGACAAACAGAATCAATTCAAGCAGCTAATGCCAGTGCCTTACAGACACAAATGGAAGCATTAAATCAAACAGGTTTACCACCACAACAAATAGCAGCTATGACTGGGCAATATCTAGCATCAACACAAGGAGCTAATAGTGCAGCAATAGGAGCACAAAATAAAGAAGATTCGGCAAGACAATTCCAAGTAGACCAATTTAACATAGGACAACGTACAAAAGAAGATATGGCAAACGCCCAATTCTCTCAAAAATACCAAGACCAAATGCTAGGCTCTATGGCGGCTACAGAAAGAGATTGGAGAAACTATTTTACAGAGGGTAATTTGCAAAATAGAATGAATTACAATGACATTGAAAATGCAAATCTTTTAAACGCTAAAAATGAGCAGTATGCGGTAGTCCCAGGTCAAGGAGTTATATTTAAAAACAATCAGTCTCAGGATTTAGGGATACAATCTATTACGGATGATGAGTGGAATAATATGACAGCACAACAACAATTTGAGTATACTAAAAATAAAGTTCTTGCTGACAGAAAGAAAAATTATTTAACATAACAATAGGTGTTATCAATTTGCACAATCCAAATAAAAGCAGTAAATTTGCCTCTCTATACCAAGAGGGGCTTTAATCTTTAATATACTATGAGTAGCTATTTATCAAGCGAATACAAAATTCAACAACCCGTTTCATCATTTAATGTCAATTTGGCAGATAATGTTCTTTCCACACTTCAAGGAAAATACGACACAAACAAAGCAAAAATAGACCAAACTTTAGCTGTTTATAACAATCAGTTGAGAGGACTTCGCGCAGAAGATAATGAATACATAGCCAACAGACTTAATGAAGTAGATTCAGTAATTGAGCAATACAAAAAAAAGAACGGTAATTTAGCTTACAACTCAACAACAGATACAATACTGTCAACAGTTAAAAGCTTAATGGATGACCCTGTTATAAAAGACGCGGTTAAAAATAAAGCTTATTTTGACAACTATGAAAAGCAGGTACAAGAGATAAAAAAGAAAGACCCAAAAATGTATAATGATGTAAATTACCAATACGGATTATACAAAGGAGGCTATCAAGCCTATATGAAAGGGGAAGCTAAAAATATATCAAACCTAAATTATATTCCTTATAATGATAACGCAGAGGAGCATCTTAAAAAATTAAAAACAATTGCTGATTTAAAAGGTAAAAGATTTATAGACACTCCCGACGGAAAAGGAGGAATTATTCATAAAGAAATAGACGGATTAACAGCTTCTGAAATTCAAAATTATTTTGAAGGAATGATGACTTCTGAAGAACTAACACAAATGAATATAAACGCTTGGGGTAAATTTGCACAACCAAATCAAATAGAACAAGCTAAAACAACATATACGCTTTTAAACAAGGCTACAGTAGAAGATAAAGAAAAAGAGCTCCTTAGAAACCAAGGTATTTTTAAAGCTAGTGGCACATCTGATTCAGATAAAACTATTGCAGACTCTAATATTAAAAATTTAACTATAGAGTTAGAAGCCCTAAAAAAAGTAGATGTAAATAAGTTAGACCCTGAAACAATAGCTTTTCAATTAGAAAAAACAGATTATTTAAGGAGTCTTACTAGAATGGCATCTACAGAGTGGAGCACCGAATACAAAAAGGATGAAGTGTGGGAGATGCAACAAGATTTAGATATAAAATTACAAAAACTAGAAATCGATAAAGCGGATTTGGCTATAAAAGCTGCAAAAGAAGCAAGAGAATCATCGGATTCAAAAACAGGAGGAGCATTTGGAGAAAATGCTATAGTAGCTACAAATACAATGCAAGGAGATTTAAGTAAAGAATTAGCAGAGGAAAACAAAGGAGCTAACTTACTTGAAGCACAACACAACAATGCATATAATGAGATAAAAAAAACAGCTTTAGATTATTTAAATAATGCAGATGAAACAAACAGAGATGCATTTATTAGTAATTTAAAAGCGAGAGGCATAGGAGCAGATTTACAGTGGGCTGATAAAACAAAAAGTAAGGTTTATTCTCTAGCAAACACTATATTTGAGGCTTGGGAAGATTCGGGAGTAGGTAAGGTAAATGCTGTTTATGGTAATAGAATGCTACAAGCATATAATCAAAAACAAACAGCCGCAAAAGACATTTTAAAAGTAGACAAAGAGGCTTTTTCAGAGGTATTCAGTAAAGACCCCGACAAATATATAAGCGGATTAAAGCACGAAATATGGGCGGGAATGGTGGATGCGCAAAGTGATTTATTTGGAGATGAAGACGAAACACTGCTAAACAATGCAAAAAAAGCACAACAATTTGTAGATGATAATGGAGGATGGGGAAACATTAAAAATGCAGTAACAAAAAATCCAAATAAATTAGCGCAATTAGCAAAAGTACTAGACCCCTTAGCAAGTAGAGGAAGGAGGTTTTTCACTACAAATCTTTTAGAAGATACAAAAGCTAAGAAAGAAGAGTTGATTCAAAAATACACCGCAAGTGGCTCTATGATGTCATCCTACAATCAATACAATTTCAACGAAAAAACTAATGAATTTATAGCCAACGCTACTTCACAAACAGGACAAACAAAATATACAGACGGAGTAGCAGGAAAGGATAGAAATGATACGCTAGACCCTAAAAAACCTATGTCAGCTCATAGAGAAGGCAGCGGGAAAGATATAAGAATAGTAGTTACACAAGCATTACCAGGAGGTTTTATGAAAAAGACTTATGATAAGGGGGATGAAGTGTATAGAAAAATAGAAAGCTTAATAGATGTGGAGGCTAAAAAATCAACTTCTATACAAGCAAATAAGGACACAACACTAGAGCCTTCAAAAGTAAGACTTTTTTCAACAAAATCTGAAACATCGGCAGGTAAGAGAATTAATAGTGCCGCAGTAGCTTTACAAGAAGCTTTCCCAAAAGAAAGTATAGTGCCTACAGCACCTTATTTTGCAACACAAGAGTCTGCAAAAGACGGACTTATGCAGTTTTTTACAGGTAATTTAAGAGTAGACCCAAAAGTAGCGGAAACATACACTCAACACATATTAGATAATGCAGGGCTATACACAGTAAAACCTGTAGTAGGCACTAATATGATGGAGACAGGATATGAATTCAATATGCAGTTTAAAAAAGAGGGGGCTCAAACAACAATTGAAAGTCGGACAGGAGTAGACAAGCTCACAAAAGAAGCACAATATCTTATAAGATACTTTCCAGAAGTTGTACTTCTTAACGACCTATGTGTTAAATTAAGCAAAACAAGAACAGAGGAAGAAAGAGCCAATATAATCAATAATTTTTAAGGATGTTTCCAATAGAAGATAAAGAATTACAACCACTAGCACAGATGCAAAAGTCTCTTCAAGAAGAGGCTAAGGCTACAAAAGAGGCAGCCTATACACCAAGCTATCTTGATAAGTGGCAAAATATAGCGAATCCCGTAAGTGGCACTCAGTTTAAAACAGAGACAGTAAAACCATCCTTTGAAAACAGAATAAGCGCATCAGAAGGATACGACTTAGTTGGAGGAGAGTATTTAAGTAAATTTCCCACTTATAAAATGGGGAGAAATAACGAAGAGTTTGCCGCGCAAAACCAAAGTGGACTAGAACAAACCTTCAACGGTCTTACAAAAGCAGGAAATAATATGTTAACCACAGTGGTAGGTAACACAGCAGGACTTGTTTATGGAATAGCTAATGGTATAAAAGAGGGAAATTTAAATGCAGTATTTGACAACTCTTTCTCAAAAACCTTAGATGATTGGAATACAAAATTAAACTACCAACTCCCAAATTATTACACAGCAGACGATAAGAATGAAAATTTCTTTGAAAGTATGGTGGGGAGTTCCGCAGCTAACTTTTGGTTTAATGATGTGGCTCAAGGGCTGTCTTTCACCGTAGGAACAATAGCTTCAGAGGCTATATGGGCTTACGCAACAGGAGGAACATCCTTAGCTGTACGTATGGCAAGAGCGGGAGCAGAAGCAGGAAAAATAGGGAGATGGGGAGTAAAAGCCCTAGGGGCAGAAAAAACAGCTTTAGGGGTTTCAAAATATAAAAGCTTTTTAAATGAAGCCATTGTAAACGGATATAAAACAGGAAAAATATCTAAGGATGCTGCTATAGCTTTAGGAAAAACAGGAGATATTTTAACAACAGCAAGATTTATAACCACTACTTCGGGAAATGAAGCGGGTATTGAAGCTTTCCACTTTAAAAAAGAAGCAAGAGAGAACTTCAATGATAATTTTGAAAAACAAAATGGACGACCCGCAACAGCAGAAGAAAGAGCTGAATTTGAAGCTAATTTAGCAGACGCAGCTAATGGAGTATTCGCCTCTAATATGGCAATACTTTCTGTTTCCAATATGGCAATGTTTGGGGGAATGTTTAATATTAAAACACCTTTCAAAGCTTTAGAAAAACAAATGAACAAATCCCTCTTTGGAATCGGGGTAAAAGAAGTAGAAGCGGGAGTATTTAAAGGAATAGAAGCTACAAAAGGACAAAAAATATTTACAGGAGCTTATCATTTTTTAAAACCATCATTTACAGAGGGTGTATTTGAAGAGGGGCTACAAGGAGTTACAACAAAAACAGCAACTAAATGGGTAGACTCCACTTATAATCCTAAATATCACGACCAAACACTATCTATAGCTAGTGCCGCCTACGATTCAATGGCAGAACAATATGGTTCAAAAGAAGGGCTGAAAGAAGTAGGTATCGGAGGGCTTATAGGTCTTATAGGAATCCGAGGAGAACTAAGAAGAACAGGAGAAGCAAGAAAATACCAATCAGATTATATAGCACAAGGATTAAATGATTATGGCAAAGAGTCTTTATTTGGGCAAAAAGCTTTTGTAGAAAAAATTCTTACAGACGCTAAAATACAAGGAAGTGTTCAAAGAGAAAGTGATGCTATAAAAAGAGGTGATGCTGTAGGAGCACACCTAGCGCAAAATGATAAAGTTATTGCCGAATTGCAATTTAGAGAGCATATGGGTGATAATATGGACGATTTATTACCACGAGCTGAAATAGCTATGAAATCTGTCACAGAAGAGATGTGGAATAATGCGGGTATAAAAGAAGAAGACAGAGAAGCCCATATTCAAGCCACATTAGACGGATATAAACAAACAATAAATTCCTATAAAGAAGCAAGTAATTTTGCTAATGCTTTAGTAGGAAATGGAATAATAAGAGGCACAGAATACAAAACACAAACTATAAAAGATGCCTTAACTCACGCCATAGTTTCAGGAGAAGTTTCTCACGTAGCTATGAACGAGTCTTTAAGAGATGTTGCAAAATATGTAGGAGAAGACAACGCAAGAGCTGTTCAAATTGCAGACACTTTAAATCAGGCAGGGGAGGAAAAAGTAAAACAAGTTAGAGCCTTAAATAGAGAATATGAGGATGTAATAACACAAGAAGCACAAGTTGAAAAAGAGATAGCTAAACTACAAGCTGCACCAAAATCACCAACAGAGGGAGACACAGTAAAAGGTAATAAGCTTCAGGAACTAGCCGCAAAAAGAGTAAGCCTACAAGAGAGAAAAGTACAAATAGAAGCCGAGCAAGAAACTATAGCTAGAGAGTTACAACAAATAACTAATAGGCAAGCTATTAAAGACGAAGCTTCAGATACAGACTTAAATACAAGCACAATAAGCAGTCAAGACCTTAGAGACATTGACAAGAAGTTTGAAAATATTGATAATATTATTGCGGGGTATGAAGGCACAAACAAAATAGACCACAATAATCTATTAACTGCTATGAAGCAGTATAAAAGCGCAAGGGACAATTTTTACATCTTTCAAGGAACAGTTGATGCAATTACAAATGGAAAATTTAAAATAAAAGATAAATCGGGATTTTTATTTAAGGTATTTGACCCTAATTATAAAATGGACGATTTCACCACAGAGTTTATAGCAGATATCTACAATAGACATATTGGAGGATATATGGAGTTAGGTGAAGCGCAAGAAATAACTAATAAAAAAGCGAGACTTGCAGAACTAGAAGCTTTAGAGGTAAAAACAGAAGAGCAAGAAAAAGAAATTATAGAGATTAAAAATAGAATAGCTTATCTTGAAAAAGAACCAACACTTCAAGAAAGAAAAGCTGTTTTAGAGAAAGAGTTAGAAACTATTCAGGATGATAACGACCCAAGAATAGCTGAAATTGATGCAGAACTAAATGAAATTGAGAGACAATTAACTCCCGACGACACACCAATACTAATTCCCGAAGATAAAACAGCGGAAAAAATAGCAATTTTAGAAGAAGAGCGAAAAAAAGCTCTTGAAAATTTGGATAATACAATTATTAATCCTATCTTTGCAACAAATCCGAGAATACAAGAAATAGAAGAGGAGATTGCTAAACTGCAAAAAGAGAAAGAGAATATTGCAAAACCTAAATTAAATTTAGAGTTTGTAGACGCTAAAACTCTTGTAGACAGTAAAACACCAACAGAGAACAAAATAAAGCAAGATAAAATAAAAGCCGAGCTTAAAAAATTAAAAGACTTAATAAATTGTCTATAATGGAAGAATTTGAATTACTCTCATTAGAGAAAAGACATTTAGAGATAATTGAGGCTTTAAGAGCCATCTCAGAAAGCCTTGAAAAAGAGGAGCAGGATGGTGGGGTTTTAGAGGCTATTTTGGCGCAAGGAGAAAAATTAAGTGGACTAGTAGACTTAGTAGCTAAAATTCCCGCACCCGAAGTAACGGTTGATGTAAACTTAGATGAATTAAAAGCAGCATTTGAAAACATAAAACAAGAAATAATCGAAAGTAATCAAAAAGTAGTAGACACAATAGAAAATAGATTATTGCCCTACTCTTTCGATTTAAATAGAGAACCAAACGGATTAACAACTTCGGTTAAGGTGAATTACAAACAAGCAAACGAAATTAATTAATGGCTGCATTTTCGCTATCCGCAAATACGAACATCGATTCCCTGACAGGTAAGACAGGTGGAGATACATACGCCACAAATGGATTTACACTAACTATAGACCAAGACAGTCGGACAGGACAAAACCAAACTACTTCCACAACTTTAGGTGCTATAACAATTACAGCAGCAACAGGAGGACAAGTTTTGGTTGATGGCACAGGAATTTGGATGATTCCATATACAGGAGGTTCAGGAAACGTACCCGCTTGGAATACGGTAATTACAAGTGGAAGTGGTTCAGGGAAGTTAATAGGAGTTCATTCAGCGTTAACAGCCGCATCAACAGCCACAGGAGCAGCAATGCCCGCAACAGGATTTATTCGTGTAAAACAAAAAACAGGAACGTATTCCGCAGGAGCTTTAACAGGAATTACAGCCACAGCAAGTGATGCAGGTCGTGTGGGTTGGATAGAAATTGTAGGTGATGCCAATACAACACCACAAACTATAAATGCTAATAGGCTAGGTCAATTCAATATTACAGGGGCTTGGTATGAAATAGGAACAACCAACGGAACTTCCAACCAAACTATGCAAATCCCTAATAATGGATTACAACGGTATGCCGCAGGAGTTTTTATAGAACAAACAGTTGGTGGAGGAGATTACGAATTTTATCCAAATGCAGGAATAGTTACCACAACGGGAACAGAGGCAGCAAGAGGAAAATGCGTTTGGATTGACAATACAGGCTTAGTAAGAATAGGAAATAGTGGTGCTGCTACAAATGGTTTTACACCCGTAACAGGATTAAAAGTTGTGATAGGCAACGTCTTTTTAGAAAATGCCGATAGTGCAGCTAGAACAGCCAATGTAATTCCAAGTGCTACAGTAGCTTCTCGATATGATTTCACTACTACAGGAGGAGGAGTTATCAGTATTGACAAATGTAATATGGCTTGGTATCTTTCGTGTTCACAGGCTTATTCTGTAAATGTATCCAATAGTGGTTTTGTAGACTCTATTTTGCTTTCAGAAGTCGCAACAGCAATGACTTTCTCAAAAGTAGGTGTCGGAAACAAACCTACAACAGCATTGGTTGTAGCGCCATTATCAATGTCATTATGCTTTGCAGGAGGCACATTTACGGATTGCGTTTTTCAAAGAGTCGCTACAGGGGCTAATAACTCCACATCAGTAATTTTAACAGATATTGACGGATTTACTTTTACAAGATGCAAAACCATATATGCAGCTTTGAGGGCGCACACTTTACCAACAAGCATTACAGCCACAAGAGCAGCTAATTGTAATTTTACAGATTGCGTAATGATTGACGGACAGTTTAGTTTAGTCACTTGTACCAACGTGAATATTACAAATCTAAATTATATTGGACAAGTTTCGGGAACAACAGGAACAGGAAACCCTTGCACAGCAATTTTATTAGCTTCAAGTTGTTCGGGCGTAACAATATCAGGTTTTTTACTCCCAGTAACAAATACACATCCTTACACCGCCTTATTTTCTATAGGTGCTGCGGGTTGTATAAATACAAAAATTAGAAGTATTGGCACAAGAAGTGCGCCTTTGACTTTAGGAAGTGCGAATGCCACAGGATTAATATTTTCATTGGCAACAGGAGCAGCAGCAAGTGGTGTTTATGTCCAAAGAGTGTATTGTTCTAACACAAGAACAGGAATTTACACAGCAGACAACTCCTCGACCAAATTATATATGGATAATGTGTTTGGAGACTATGCTGATGCCGCTGATGTCAGTGCCGCTTTGAATTCTTTTCAACGTGGACTTGGAGGCACAAAAGCCTTAACAGCCCAAACATCGGTTTATGGAACGCATTGGGTAGATTATTTTACTTCAACAACGGCAGGAAGAATAGCTGTATTGATGAATGAACCGACAGCATTGACAACCTCACAAGTTACTTTAGCTAATGGAGCAGCCTTTACAAGTGCAGGAGGATTATATATGCCAGTGATAGGACATCAAGTTATTTTTGAGATGCCGAGTTATATGATTGGACACACTTCGTTTGCAAATTCAGCCTTAATTATGGCAGGTGGAACAGCGACAAATTATACTTACCAATACCAAATTGATAAAAATAATGGTGCGGGATTTAGCGCTTGGAGCACAGACAAAACCGCCACAACTTTAGGAACAGCATTAAATGGAGAAACGGGTATAAATGCAAGTTTAGGGTTTAAATTAAGACTAAAAATAACCACTTCTACCACTAATGCAACCGCTATAACAAGTGTTTATATAACCACAGTAAGTACAACAACAGCACAGGATTATCAATATCCTTTAGACCAAATAACAACTACATTTTCAGCAAATACTTCTTTAGTAGGAGCAGAGGTGAGGATTTATGATTTAGATAATACACCAACAGGTAGTTTAGGAACAGAATTGTCTGGTTCAGAATCTAACGCATCTTCTACATATTCTTATACAGGAACAGCAGGAAACTCAATATGGGTTCAAATTATGAAATCAGGATATGTGGAGTTTGGGCAGCAAGTAACAATACCAACAACAGACAGTACAATAACTTTAATATTAACAGCAGATAAAAACGTATAGAAATGGCATTAATCACGCACTTAAATTTTACAACAACTTTAAAACAAAGTACTACACCAAGAGGTTCAACACCTAATGGTAACGTCTATTTTGACGTAACAAACAATGAAATTCAGCTTATAGGGGTTGATGAATTACCAACTGTAGATTTTGGAGGTGGAGCAGTAACAAACCCCTTAAATAACACAGATGGTATAACAATGAGAGCTCTCTATAATTTTGAAAATCAAGAGCGTAGAGTAGACGAAAACCTAAGAAAGTATCTTAGAGGTACAGATGGAGATTACCGTTTTGCGGGAGCATTTTCTTTTGTTAATGGGGTAAAATTAGACTCAACAGATAGAAATAAAGTGAGAGGGTCTGGATTTATAGAATATGCCGACACACAGGACGGACAAACAGATATTGATAGAATTTATCACGGAGTACTTTCGCTTGTAGATATTCAAGCAGGTACAACTTCAAGATACGCATTAGTAACAGATACATCAGAAACAACATTACAAGCAGCAACTTGGGCAAGTTTTGTACGTTTAGGAGACATTAATGAGGTTGTACAAGTGTACGGAGACACGGCTTTTGGAGATGCAGGAGCAGGAGATTTTGACTACACTACAAGAACTTTAATTGTTCGTGTTCGTTCTTGGGGATATAATGCAGGAGAAACTACATCTGTATTAACAGGTATTTCTGAGTTTTCAGGATTTTCCGCAGGGTATGGTGTTGGTGAAAGTATAAACCCATCAAATAACTATGATTTAGCAGATGTATATGGTGGAGCACAAATAGCACCTTGGACAGGAATGACTTTAGAGAAATTAGCTGCTCCACAAGTAGAATCAGGATTTAATGAAGCAAACGGTAACTTTACTTGGGTTTTAAATAATACAGCAGGAGGAACTGTACAAGAATGTGCGGCTTACCTAGATGCATTAGCTTTACAGGATGCTGATATTGACTCAGGAACAGGTACATATAATGGACTTAAAGGGCGTGTTTGGTATTCAAGAAATGCCGCAGGTAAAGTTGTTACATCTTCTGTGAGTGGGGCGGGATTATTTATAGAAAACTTATCGGCAGCGGAAAAGCAAAACGTCATAATGACAGATAATTCAGGGGCTACAAAAACATACCCATTCTTCCCTGAAATTCAAATCACTGTTGGGTCGGCAGCCGTTGCTGATGTAAATGCTTGGTATCACGTATTTTATGTAGATGGTGCAGCCGCAGCAGATTTTGACACTAATGGGGCGGTTACTGTAAATGATTCTTCTGGAAATCCTGTTAAAGGTAATGTTTCTACAGACCAAGTTGGGGGTAAAATTAGCTTTCAATATTCTTATGATACAAATACAGACGCTGGATTACCAGCAGGAGTTGATAAATCAGTGGTTGTTTTAGTTGAAGGAGATGGAGGAGCTGCACAGGCAATTACATATTTTACAATAACAAGAAACACTATAGTGTCGGCTACTTGTAGTCCATCTTTGGACACAAATGCTTAGTTTACAGTAACTTAACAAAAAATCAATGCCTTTAGTAGCATCAGTCAATTATACAACAAAAAGAATATACCTAAGTGCGTCAACGGTTAATCAAACTATTGACACACTTGATGTATATAAAGAAATTCGTGCATTGAGAGTTACTACAGAAGCTCATAGAAGTTTTAAACCTATGATTGTGGCTGGGGGAAATGTGACAAAAATAACAGGGGTAAGTGCTACTCCAATATTTGTTCAACTATTATATGGATGTAGGATAGTTCCTTATGGTACAGGAGACCACTCTTTAAAATTAATTAGAGATACATTTACAGACGATGGTTTTGCAGGGAGAGATATTTTTGACAGAAGTGGATTAAGTAATAGTGTTGACATTGATGTAGATTTTCCAGAGGTAGAAATTAGGTATGTATATGTAGGTGGAAGCTCTCTAACTAAAGAAGATATTAGAATAGAGATGGACACAAATAGTACTAAATTACAAAACATAGATAATAGAAACACAGAGCTTTGGCAATTACAAGGACTCGACCCACTCAACCCAATGACTGTGACCACCAACAGCAGAACAGCAGGAGATATAAACCTAGATTTATCAGGAAACGGAGAAACACTAACTGTAGTAACGCGTAATGATTAACACTTTAAGAGTAGCAAGCGGAGGATACTTAAAGAAAAAAAGTATTACAATTGCTATAGATGGGTATTTAGGCAAATCTATAATCGTACCTCCTATTGAAGAACCTAAGTGGGGAGTAAGAAACAGAGTTTGGGAAGAAAAATACGAAATAAATAATATACAACTATTAGATGCAGAAATAATCGAAATAGTTAAAATAACATTAAAACACTTCATTATATAATGTCTATAGCCTGTATACAAACACACGCCCCTGAATTAGAGCAAGACTACAACAAGCTAATTAGCGAGGGAGCTTCTGAGAAAGTTGCTGCAATAACAGTTGCTCTATCTGAATACGAAAAACTCATTGACGAACTTAATTCTTTGAAAGAGAAAGTGGGGGTAAAACCTACTACCTATATTTCTGCTCCTGATGTTTTACTTGAAGTTGAGAAAAAGACCAACACTAAGATTGAAGAGTTAAAATCAGAATTAGAAAAAGCCCCAAAAGAAGTTGAGCAAAAAGCAGAAAATTTAACTTTAGCAACAAACTTAAAAGTAGGGGATAAAATACAAGTAGGAAATAAAACTTACACAGTTAAAGAGTTAAATCAAGGTATAAATACAGGGCAAGGAAGTGCAATAGACTCTATAGAAACAGAAGAGGGACGAACAATAAGTAATCCATATTTTAGTGGGGCAGGAAAAAGCACTAAAGATTGGGTTATTAGTAAAGAAGGAGCAATTACTCCAGACAACTCTGCCGCAAAAGAAAAAATAAACAAAGAGTTCGACCAAAAAATAGCCAAATTAAAAGAGCAACAAGGCAAACCAAAAACAGAATTAGAAATACTTAAAGATAAAATACAAGAAATTGTAAAGAATCTAAGAACAGGCTATATCAGCAAAGACGTTGATGAAATGACTAAAAATCGCCCTGACCAAAAAGATATGGACAGGTATGATGAGCTCATTAGAAGTGTAACTATAAAAACATACAATGAAGTATTAAAGTCAGGAACAGATAACGCCAAAGAAGATTTCTATAATAAAAATAAAGCTGTTTTAGATGAATATAATGATTTATATGACAAACTTTCAAATTGGAGAATTTATGGAAGTTTAGTTGATGGGCAAGATTCTATTGTTGACTTACTAGATTACATCCAACAAATGGAGCAGGAAGTCGGCGAAAAAGAAACTTTAAATGTAGACGAAAAAGCAATTTCATTTTTAGGGGAAGAAACAGTTGGGGACACTTTTGCCGCAGATTTAGGAAACAATACAAACTTCACACCAACAGCAAAATTAATAGGTAAAGACGTAAGACTTACACACTTAAAAGTTTCTACTATAATAAGTAGGATTCCAAATGCAGAGGTAACAGTAAAACAGCCTAATAAAAAGAAAATTGAAAATCCTTCAAAAGAAGTTTTAGATAATTTAGAATCCGCGGAAATAATTATAAAAGAAGGAGTTAACGAATACCATTTAAAGCTATCAAAAGACGGAAGAATACTTATGGATGCAGAGGTATTTAAAAGTTTATCTCAAATGCTTAATATGTATACTTCTGTTGAAGTAACTAAGAAGTATGTGAATTGGTCTTATCATCCAATAATGGAAGTAAGAGACGGTGAATTTGTACCTATGAAATCTGATTTTCAAGACAAAGAACTCACAGGAGACACTTTTCAGTTAGAGGACGGAGACACTATAGAATTCTACGTAGATGTAAATGACGAATACAATAAAAAAATCGCCAAAGAAAAAAACTTAGACAGACTTATAAGTCAAGTTAGAATTTACATTAGAAAAAACGGAAAAAACTTTAATATTTTAAAAGCACTACCTGAAAACAACGTAGACAGCAATTTCTTAGAACTAAGGGAAAAAGCTGCACAAGCTATGATAGATGGAAAATCTACAGTTATTGGAACAACTACAATAACCTACGTACCTTTAGGTCTTCCTATTATGACCTTAGCTTCAGATAACACCATTCAACCTATTGCAATCACTCAAGATGCCGTAAAAGCAGTTGAAACAACAGGGTATATTTTAAATGGAGAAATAGTTTTAGCTAATAAGTCTTTAGAAGAAAAAGTGAGACGTTCTTTTGTATCTAAAATATCAAAAGCCAATCAAGATAAAAAAGTACCTTTAATAGTGTTCAAAAGAGGAAAACATTATATAGCTTTTCCTATAACTATGAATAAAACAGCAGTCTCTAAAAAAGAGGAGTTTGACGCTATTGTAAATGGGCAAGGAACAGACGCACAAAAGATAAAAGCTATTAATGACCTGCTTTTAGAAAACGGATTAATGCCAAGTACTTATGGCTTAATTTCGTGGGACGAAGAAAAATTAAAAACAATTGAAACAGCTTTAGATACCTTAGAAGATTCTGTTCCTGCAAGCGATTTAGCAGAAAGAACTTATGATAAAAGTAGTTTAATTACAGATGCTAAAATAGCTTTAGATTTAGAAGATTTGATGCAGGTTATGCCGAGTCAAAAGTTAAACTACGAATTGAAAGGCATTGACTACACTAAAAAGAAAGCTACACCAAAAGAAGAAGTTACTGTATATGATGTGGAAGTAGAAGAACAGGAAGAAGATGAAGAAGAAACCTTTGTACCTGACTCAGAAATAACAGATTTAGTAGAAACAGGAGAAGTTAGTGATACAACCCTTAATAATGTAGCTAAAAAAGTAAGCAAGAAAAAGCCACTTTCTAAAAATGAAGCAGTAGTTGCAGAAGTTAAGCAAAAAGAAGTTAGTAAAAGAGTTAGTACAAAAAAACCTGTAGAAAAATTTACACCAAGTGAACATACTACAAAGAAATTTGAAGGAATAAGATATTTTTATGCAAATGGAGTTTGGAACACTAAAGAAGATGGTGTATTAACTCCTGTAAGCTCGGCTTTGAATAAAAAACTAACTAAAAATTCGGCAGAGAAAAAAATAAAACCAACAACAGAAGTTGAAGAGGAAGAAACAACACTTCCAAGCTATGAAGAAATAGCAGTTGTAGCTACAGATACAAAAGCTCAAAAAGCAGAATACGATAAAACAACAACAGCTATTGAAGCTTTAGCTATAAAATTAAACAAACTGAATTTCAACGTAGATAAAGATGACTTAGGGATGCTTTTAGAAGACGAACAAATACTTTTAATTGACAATTTAGGAGAAGTAGAAAAAGCAAGAAATGATTTAAAACCTAAAGTTGTAACAACTCCAAAAGTAGCACCTGCGCCAAAAATAGTAAAAAAGACAGCAGACCCAACAGAAGCTGTAGCAATATATGAAAACTTCTTTAAATCCTTCTCTAAAAAAGCTGTTAAAAACGTAACAGAAAAAGTTAAGAGAATTGTAAAAGATGGACAATCTGAAATGATTAATGAACCAATAGTAAATCCTACACAAGAAGATATAGATAATCATATTCCACCTTTCGGAGCAATCTACTATGAAGTTTACAAATCTACAGCAGGAACAGAAGAAATAGCAATTAACAGATTCAACGGTAAAGATTGGCTAGAATTTAATTACAGCTATGTAGGTAAAGTAATGTCAAGAGAACAAAAAGATATGACTAATAAATACTTTTTACAAATAGAAAAAAACAGAACAGAAAAACCACTAAACTGCAACTAATGTCGTGTCAAATACAAGGCGGAAAATACTTCGCACCAAACGGAAAAGAATCAATACTTTATAAAGATTTAGAGAAGCAAGTCGGCGCAGAAAAAGCAAAAGAACTGTTTGTAACTTCCTACACCAAAACTTTTAATGATAAAGTAATACAACCTTTAATAAACTCTTATAGAGAAAGAGTTAAAAGCCTATTACCTATAAGAGAAGATGTCACTTTTAAACAAACAGAAGTTAATAATATTAAAACTACACATCTTTACATAGGTAAAGAAAAAATAGGAAGAATACAAGTAGAAAACTACAAAGACGGAGTAAAAATTAAGTCTGTTTTAGTAAATGAAAAAGGACAAGGATACGGAACAGCTCTATATAATAAACTAATACAAGATAGTTTAAATCAAGGACTTTCTGTTTACAGTGACCAATTCAGAACAGAAGAAGCAGACAGAATTTGGGAGAGTCTTAAAAACAAGGGACTAACTAAAGGCAAAGTAGTTAAAGCCGTTTCGGAAGACTTTGACGCAAATGGGGAAATTTCCTCAGAAAAAGTTTTAGAATATTTTGAAAATAACCAATCTTGGGGAGAGCCCTTAAAACCAACAGAAATTGTTGCCATAAAACAATCAATTAATGAGGATATTGAAGATTTATATGATGTTTTAAGAGAAGCTTTCTACCAAGGAAATATATTCTCACCAACTCAAAAATCTTTAAAAGCAAGCGGTATTTATAACGACTATGAGCTAGGAAAAATCCTGGAAGATGTAAACTTACAAGCAACTATTTATTCTACCATACAACGCCTAAAACACGAGGAAAATTCAATTCCTGTAATACAATATGGAAAAGAAGAATTCATATCCAAGACAAGCAAACTAAATAACATTGGAAAACTAGAAGCTTTAAATCCTTTAAAGGAGGAAACTTTATACATTGAAGAAAATGGCGGAGAAGATTATGTAGAAGACCAAAAGATACCTTTAGACAAATATAAAAAAATTCCTGTTTTAAATGAAGAAGGAGAAGCCGTTCAAACAGAAATGTTATATGCCAATGCAGTTAAAGCAGTTGAAGATGAAAATTTAATTGATGCTATTGGGGTTGCTGTAAACGCGCCACAAGAACTAGACATCACTAAATTAGAAAATGCCATAGCCGAAAAACTAAAAGACTATGGAATTGATATTTCAACCTTAAGTAGAGAAGATTTACCAATACTTTTAGAATACGTAAAAGACCCTTCCATAGAAAATACAATAGCTTTAGAAAAAGCTTTAGGATTTGAAAGAGAAGACAAACAAAAAGTAGTTGATATTTCAGATAAAAATCGAAGTTATGTTTATTTAGAAACTAATAAATCAGAGCAGCAATTGTTTGACGAACTTTCTTTAGTGCAAACTAATACTCCAAACGTATTTCACAAAGTAAATAAAGTAGACAGCGATGAGATTATTGCTTTTATAAAAGAACGCGACGGTATTGAGGGTATTTTAACCGAATTAGAAGCTTATAAAAAGTATTTTGAATACACTAAGCCACAAATTATAGAAGAAGCCGTAATTGGTGATTTTACAGGGGATTTGGAATATTTGCAGAATGAATTTATAGCAAACTTTGCCGCAGAAAAACTAAAAAACCCGAACAAATTTAACGAAAACTTCAAAATAACAGAAAAAGATATTGAACTTGTATCCAATGACCCCCTAACAATTGAAACTGTAAAAGCTTACATAAAAGACGGAGTTGAATTAGGAAAAGAGATAGAACAGTATAGCTTGATTTCAAGGAATATTCCAAACCTAATCGAGGGGCAAAAAGCCTCGCCAAGGATACAGGCTGTGAATAATTATAAAAATATACCTCAAGTTTCAGGTAAGTTTACAAGAGTAAATAATGACGTTCTTACAACAGTTAGCGAAACAAGACCTTACGTAATGCAAGAAAAAGAATTATTTGAAATGCAAGAAAAAGATGGAAATCTGAATTTTTACGCGAGATTAGAGAAGAATGAAAATTTAAACTACTACAACCTGACACCATCTTCTCCAATAACAATAAATACAGCAGAATACAAACATCTGCAATTTAAGGAGGAAATTTCTCCAAAAATTAAAAATTTAGTAAAAAAATACGAGCTAGGTGATAACTTTGAATGTATTTAAAAATAAATTTGGAAAATTAGAATTTTAATTGTACTTTTGTAAAATGAAAGATAGAGTAGGAGAAAAACACATAACCAACGAAGGTTATGAGGTAGAAATAATTGAATATTTTAATAATATAAACTCCACAATACAATTTGAAGATGGTACTATAAGATATAATATTAAGTACAATAATATTCAAAGAGGGAAAATAAAAAATCCATTTCATAAATCAGTATACAACGTAGGTTATTTAGGAGTTGGAATTCATAAAGTATTTATAGAAGGGAACACTACAAAGATTTACACTACTTGGAAAAATATGTTAAAAAGGTGCTACCAATTAAAACAGCTAGAAAAAGACTCCTCTTATAAAGAATGTTTAGTATCTGAGAAATGGCATAACTTCCAAGTTTTTGGAGAGTGGTATGAAAATAATTACAAGCCCAAGACTATGCAAGGTTGGCAACTTGACAAAGACATCTTAGTAAAAGGAAATAAAATATACAGCCCTGAAACTTGTTGTTTTGTTCCTCAAGAAATAAATTTATTAATTGTTAAATCAAATTCCACAAGAGGAAAATATCCGATTGGGGTTACTAAATTAGGACATAAATTTAGAGCAGAATTCAACATTAATGATAAAACAATTCACTTAGGAGTATTTGACACAATTGAAGAAGCTTTCCAAGCATATAAAACCGCTAAAGAAAATCAAATAAAGTGTGTAGCGAACGAGTGGAAAGACAGAATCACAGAACCAACCTACCAAGCACTCTACAACTATAAAGTAGAGATAACAGATTAAATACTCCGAGCATAACACCCACCTTTAACAATTTGTACAATCCAAATAAAAGCGGTATATTCGCGCAACAAAAACAATAAAAAGCAACAATGAGCTGTAAAATCGTAAAAAATCAAGACGGTAAAATACAAGATGTTTTAGACCAAAGTGGTAACTCATCTTCTCTATTCAAACAAATCCTAAACACCCCAACTTTATCGTTAGATGAAGCCATAGCTGTTTACAGCAACATCTACTCAGAAAAGTTGCAAGAGAAAGTACAGTTTCAAGTAACAGAAAAAAACGACAATAGGCAACAAAATAATGAAATACTAGACCAACTTAAAAAAACAGGATTGGCTAAAAATGTATTTGAACTTTCCAATGAAGAGATTGAGGCTAAGTTAGTTGAACTTGGAGTAGATGCTAATATAGCTAAACAAGCAGTGGTATATCACGGTTCTCCTTATTCTTTTGACCGTTTTACTACCGCAGCTATGGGAACAGGAGAAGGTGCTCAAGCTTTTGGATGGGGATTGTATTTTACTGATTTAGAAAGTATTGCTAGGAATTACGCTAATACTTTAGCAAAAGTTACCGTGAAAGGGGATACAAAGGGATACAGTTCGTCTGACATAAGAGACGCAATATCTAGCGTAGAATTAAGTGGCTCAAAACAGAAATCTATAGAAAATTTAAAAAAGACTGTAGAAGAAACTGAGAAAATACTTCAAGAAAACCCTAATAAAATATTTGAAAAGAAAAGACTAGAAGCAACAAATAAATTAATAGAGGTACTAAAAAATTTAGATATAGTAGTAGACAGAAACCTCTACAAAGTAACTCTACACAAAGGAAAAGAAGCAGGAGAGTATAATTGGTTAGAGTGGGACACACAAGTGTCAAAAGAAGCAAAAGAAAAGTTTTCAAGTATTATAAAAAATGAAAATTTAAATGGAGAAATCCACAATATAAAGTTATCTGATAAATATGATGTTGAAAGTTTCGACGGAGGTAAGACTTGGAAAGTAGGGGACACCACAAAGATAGGAGAAGAAGATGAATTTATAGCCACATTTAAAGATAAAAATGAAGCAGATAAGGAAGCATACAAGCTAAATTTTACTGAATCTAGTATAACAGGTAAAGATTTATATGAGTCTTTAGCAAAACAAATTGGGCAAAAAGAGGCATCATTGTTCTTATTAGAAGCAGGAATAGACGGTATAAAATACCCCGCAGAAAGTATAGCTCGTGGAGCAACTTCAGATACAGCAAGGGGATTTAATTACGTAGTATTTGATGAAAACGCCATAACAATAGAAGAACAAATACAATTCCAAAAAGAAGGAATAGGATTAACAACAGCAGGATTTACACATAATGGGGACATTTTTCTTAACGAAAGTGTAGCGACAGATGAAACTAAGGTTCACGAATTTTCACATTTATATAGAGATTGGCTTAGAGAAAATCGCCCTGAAGTACATAAAAAAGGGTTGTCGCTAATAGAAGCTGAATTAAAACTCGGCGAAAAAAGTGAAATAAAAGACATCTTTTCTTATGTTAAATCTACACAGCCAAATCTTACAGGAGAAGCATTCTTGGAAGAATCTGTGGTGCAATTACTTGGAGAAAAAGGTATCGAGCTTATCAATGAAGTAAAAGGTAAAAAAGGCGGTGTTTTAGAGTGGCTTTATGAAGTGTGGGATGAAATTCGTAAGATGCTCGGATTGGAGAACTATTCTAACCAAGAAATTATGAATATGACTCTTGGTGAATATGTAAGAGCGACTAACGTATCGTTGTTAAAAGGAGAAGAAATAGTAGGTAATAAAGCACAAGAGTATTTTACAAGAAGTGCTGATAGACTTCCTCTGACACTTCAAGTTTTTTCGCGACCCGAATTTGTAAAACTACAAGGCAAGCAAGTAAATCCTGTAACGGTAATTACGTCTTTAAACCAAAGCGGGATAAAACAGATTGAAAAAGACTTAATCAAGCAAGTAATCGAAGCTAATTATCAAGGGCAAAAGAAAATATCTTACGACGAATTAGAAGCTACAGTAAGAGCTAATATAATGCCATTAGAAAGAATTACAACTTCTTCCTATGCCAATTATGGTATGGATAATCTTGGTGATGGTAATTATGGAGAAGCAAAAACTTTAATTCTTAACGCGCCAGTTGAACACGGAGTTACAGGACATTTTTCAGGAGATTTTAAAGCAAGTGGTCGCCAAAACATAAAATACCAAGCAAAACAATTAAATGACAACACTTGGGTAGCTGTTGAAGAAGGCTATGAAAGTCAGGCAAATGATAACAACATTTATCAATATGTAGGAACAGCAGGAACAAAAGAAGCTGTTGATGCTTGGATTGATAACTATGAAAAGTCTGGGAATATGACCACTGAAGAGTGGGGAGAATTAATAGATTTAAACGGTAAAAAAACCGAACAAGGGGCTTTATATGGTAAAGAGCTAGAAAGATTTAATTTTTTGCGCAAAAAAGAAAAAACAGATGGTGTCTTAAACAAAGGAATGTTTGGTCATATTCGTGTATGGCAAGATGGAGATGTGTTTATAATTTCAGAGCTTCAATCAGACTATTTCCAAAAAAACAATGCCCGAAAAGACATTACAAGAAACTACAGAGACAGTGATAAATATCAAAAATCAGTAAGTGAATATTACAGAGAAAAAGATAAAATAGAGGCTAAATATACAGCAACCACTGCATATTCAAAAGCTTTAATAGAACTATCTAAAAGTGGAGTGGTTACAGAAGATATGTCTGAAGAAGATGTTGATATAAAAATAAAAGATTTAGAGCAAAAGTATATACAAGAAAATGTAGTAAATCTTAAAAAAGAATTACAAGAATTAGAAAAAAAGAGAGTAAAAGAAGAAGAAAATTTATTAAAGACTCTTTCGCCACAAGAAAAACAATTCATAGCATCTCAAAAAGAATGGGAAAAAAGAATGGTAAGAGAAGCAATAAAAGAAGCATCACTAAGTGGAGCAACTTCTTTGCGTTTTCCTACGCCATACACTTTGAGTGTTATTGAAGGGTACATAACAATAGGAGAAGAAGATAAAGCAAAAACTAAACTTCGTTCTGCGATGGAGGGTGAGATTGTAGACTACTTAGATACTGAATACATAGTTGAATATACAGATATTCCTAATGGAGGTACAGAAGTTATAATAAGCCCTGTCCAAGATTTTATAAAAATAAGTTATGATGCTTTTCAAGATATGATAGAGGAAGAAGGTGAACCTGATACTTATATAGAATCTTCTGATGGTGAGTTTGTTTATTACACAAATAGTTTGTATAGTAATTCTGAAACAATAGATACAAAAGATGTTTCTACTACAAAAAAAGACTTTTCTATTGAAAATGATTTATCAGACACCCAACAAACAGTTGCTCGTAAATACGAACAAATAGCCGAAATATTAAAACAAGAAAGAGGAGAAGATAATTTTGAAATAGTAACAGATAATAATGGCTTTGATTGGTATAGTACTAAGATACAACCAAGTGAAGTTAATAGCCCTGTAGTAGCTTTTCAAATAATAGGAGAAAAAGGAGCTGCTAATGTTGAACAATATAGTCAACTTTTAAGCCAAGCCAAAACACTAGAAAAACAAGGCTTGTCAAAAGAGCAAATAGAAAATAAAACAGGGTGGTTTAAAAACAAGCAAGGACAATGGAAATACTTCTCAAATGAGTACATACAACAGTTTGGGTTTAAAGAGGGGTATTTAAACATTAAAAATAAACCACAACTTATTAAAAATGTAATAAAAGATAATATTATATTACAAGCATATCCAGAATTAAAAGACTTAAAAGTATTATTTTATGACAAAACGTTCAAAAAGCTCCCAAGCCAAGTTGGAGAAGTTAATGGATTCTATAACGAAGGAGAAAAAACCTTATATATCAATGTGGACAACAGAGATGGAAAAAATTTGGAGAGCATCTTTTCTCACGAACTCGTCCATCACTTGCAAGACTTGGAAGGATTTAGCACAGGGGGAGGAAAGAATTCAATATTAATCTATGCTATGCATCTTACTGATGCTTCTAAAATTAAGTTTGATGATTTATTAAACTATTGGAACAGCTATGACGTAAGTAGATTAAGCGAGGATGAAAAAAATATATTAGAGCAAGCTAAAAAAGCATACATAAGTTATAAGAAAAAAGACGATGTAGCATTGCTATATCAATACGATAGAATACAAGGAGAGATTGATGCAAGAGCCGTTGAATTAGCTTTAAAATTAAAAGACCAATTTGCAGATTTAACATATAAAGAACTTACAGATAAAATTAAATCCTCTGAAGGAATTAATGAGGCACAAGTTATAGATTTGTTTTACAAAGGTTTTAGCTACGATAGGTCAAAAGTAAACGAATACCTGTCTCGCCTAAACAAAGTAAAAAAAGAAGACCCAACAAACTATTGGTCTGTAGATGTTCCGTCTTTAGAAGTAGTTAGAGACGCTGTAAAAAATAACAGACTATTAGAAGTAGATGGCGGAATGGCTATTGTCACAGCAGATGGCAGTTTAATAGGCTTATTTAAAGATAAACCAGAGGCTAAAAACGTAGCAAAAGATTTACAAGAACTCCTCGTACAAAAAAGCGGATACAAACTAGACAACTTCGATGGTTATTTAACTAAAATCTATAAAAAAAATGGATTTAGAGTTGTTTCTCGTCTAGCTTTTAATGAAGATATGGCTTCAGATTTAAAAGGGTATAATAAGAAACTCCACGGAACGCCTGATGTTGTTTTTATGATTTATGACCCAAATAATAGGTTAGACATAAAAGAAAGGTCATTCACTAAAGACCAATACGACGAGGCAAAAGCTTATAGAGATTCTTTTGCAGAACAATCAAAAAAAATAGTACAAGATGGAAACAGAAAAAGATGGAATCCAAGCAGAGGTAATCAGACGCTTGAAGGTGCGCCAATTATTGAAGGAGCAACAGGAGCAATCCCAGAAATAGCAGCTTTAGCAGAAGAGTATGCAAAAGAAATTGGAATAAACTATACTAGACAACCTAAATATGTAGAGGTTGATGAAAGTAGAGCTAAAAGAGTTGCACAAGCTTATGAGGATATGAAACACGACCCTCAAGACCCAAGAGTTAAAGAGGCTTATCAAAATTTAATAAACCAAACATTAGCTCAGTATAATACTTTAGTGAAAGCAGGTTACAAGTTTTATTTTTTTGACGAGAGTAATGACCCATACCAAGGAAATCCATGGAATGCTATGCGAGATTTGCGTAATAATAAAAATATGGGTGTGTTTGCTACAGAAGCAGGATTTGGTAGTGGGGCTACAGAATTAAATGTAGAAGACAATCCTTTATTAGCAGACACAGGTTTAGAGTGGGGGTTTGGTTCAGAAAATGGTCAAAAGAAAAGGGTTTTAGCAAATGACTTGTTTAGAGCAGTCCATGACGCTTTTGGTCACGGCTTAGAAGGAGCAGGTTTTAGGGCAAGAGGTGAAGAAAATGCTTGGCAAGCCCATGTCAGATTATTTACAGGCAGTGCTATAGGAGCTATTACTTCAGAAACAAGGGGACAAAACAGTTGGCTTAATTATGGTAAATATGGTGAAAAAAACCGAACAGCTAAAGTAGAAGATACAGTTTTTGCAGACCAAAAAACAGGCTTAATGCCAGAATGGACGTGGACAGAAGGTGTTGAAAAACCAAACTTTGTAAAAGGCGGAGCTGCATTCGCTAGTTTCTTTACTAAAATCACAAATACCAAAGACGGAGGAGCAAAATTTAAAGGAATAGACCAATATTTGAATAAGAGCATTGAAGGATTTGAGGAAGAGCTAAAAGCTTACTTTAAATACGGTGGAAATTTTCAAAAACATATAGTAGCTTCAATTCCTGCATTTTTAGATGCAAGAATAAGAATGCTAAAGGGAATGACAGATGCAGCAGTTGTATTAGGAAGAGGAGGAAATGAAGTAAATATGCTTGACATAACTTCTTCCGAAGGGTACTTCACAAAAGCTTGGGCGCAATTAGCCCAAGATAAAGGTGTCAATGCAAAAGCTGATGCTTTAGATGCAGGAGTTACTTTTCAAAGAGATTTTAATGCTGCTCCTCAAGTGCCAGGAGTAGAGTTTTTATTAGAGGCTTGGGGAGAGACATTTGTAGACCCTGATTCAGGAATCAACATACCACTTTTTGTGCCAACTAAAAAATATGAAGTTATCCACGAGAATATGGGATTTCAATTTTTTACTGCTACTAGAGATAAAGAAATAAAAGAAGTAAAAAGTATGCTTTCAGAGGGTGGACTTTTTGTAACTGCCGAAAAACTGAAAAACAAAGATTATGCTAGAAGAGAGGTATTAAAAGACCAGTTTAAAGCAGAGTCATTTACAGCAGAAGAGATGGCAGAGAAAGCAAAAACTGTTTTGAAAGAATCAGATGAAGCTTCTGTAGGAATGATGGATTATCAGTTTGACAGACTTGAATACGAAAAAGTACTTTCTAATAACTTTAAATATGTTGTTCAAATGTACTCGGCTGGAAATTTTGCAGGTTACTATGCAAGTGATGATTTAGAAGTAATAGAAACTGCTTTAAGAGGTACAGGGGATACGACTACAAAATACAATGAGGAAGTAACTCCAAAAATTATAAAAGACGTTAAATCTGAAATATCTTTAGGAGCACAAAAGATAGCTATAGAGCCAAGTTTGTCTTATGAAACACCAAACGGAGAAACTTTTAACACTTATGCAGAAGCTTTAAAAAACACAGAAGAAGGAGCAATAAAACTAAAAGTAGAAGATGTTGTATTAGGAGAGGTTTCTTCTTCTACAGACATCAACACCTTATTAGGAAGCATTAATGATTTAGTTAAACAAGGTATTTTAAAAGGAGACAGAATTCTTAACCCTGATGGAACAATCAGTCACGTAACAGAAGGAAAATCAACAGTTAAAAAACTCATTAATGCCTCTATTTCAGAGGAGCAATTTAAAGGTAATAAAGTTAAACCGTCTGTTGATAGCAGAGGAGATATTTCTATTGTAGAACCTCAATCTATTTATGAGGAAGTTAAGGGTATGGAGTACAGCCAAGTTAAAGCTAAATACGGAGCAACAACTGCTTCTATTGTTTTAGCGGCAAAACTTTTTGAACAAAACACAGCAGCTTTCGGGCAAAAAAGACTTATAGAAGACGTACAACAAATAACTCCTGAAAACGAGTTACAAGAGGCTTTATTAAACCTTTTAAATACTCTTGGCATCAAAACTATGAGCCTTGAGAAATATAAAGAAAACTATAAGCTAAGAAACGGTGTTGAACCAAGTTCAAACGCTTTGGCTGATATAGCTAATAGAGTTATTGCTTTCACTAATGGAGAAGTAACACAGGACGCTTTAACAGAAGAAGTTGCTCACTTTATTATTGAAGCTTCAAGCCAAGAAGAAATCGCACCTTTATTAGCCAACATTCACAAGACAGATGAGTGGGCACAGTATGCGGAAGAGTATTTCAATATATATCAAAATGAGGACACAGTAAGAAGAGAGGTATTAGGAAAAGTTTTAAAGAACGCAATACAAGCTAAGTTTACCAAAACACAACAAACAGGAACAGCTAACACTATTATAGGAAAATTAATGGATTTAGTTAACAAGTTCTTTACAAGAATTTCTGAATTCCTAACTCCACAACACATCACAGATTTAAATGAATATACTCAAAAAATCTACGATAATCTGATGTTAGGAGAGCTTGTAGATGAATTGAATCAAGAGCAATTAGATGGAAATCATTTAGTGTTGTTCCAAACAAGTAAAAATATCCAATCTGAAGCAGATTTACTTTTAGCAAAATTAAATAAAGCTTTAGAGCACGTTGAAGCACAAGATAGAAGATTAAATTCCGTTTCAAAAGAAGAGATTTTAACTTTGAAAGACGCTTTAAAGATTGAAAATACAGATAACCAAGAAGCTGATGTGGCAAGAGCTACGTTAGGTATTTCAAATATAGCTAATAGACAAGTAAACTACTTAGAAAAACAAGCTAAAAAGAATTTACTTTCTTCAGAGGAATCTGCCGTCTTTGCTTTAACCGCAGGATATTTATTCAAAGTTTTATCAGAACTTGACAGTATTATTTCAAAAAAAGATGGTTTTCCAAATAAAAAACTTATTTCAGACGAGTTAGGCAGAACACTTGAAAACATTAGAAAATTACACGGAGATACTTATGTAAATCAAGAGCAAAATGTTCAAAGAATATTTGAAAAAGTAGGAGATGAATTAGGACTGAATGATACAGAGAAAGAACAACTTTTAATTAATTTTAACAACATACAAAGAGATACTAACGTATTCTACGCCTATGTTGGAGGAGCTATTAACGCGCACAACCCTGCTTTAAATATTGCTTCTGCATTAATTTCTAAAGCTTATGCTGATAGAGATATTGCTTTCAACACCAAAATGAGAGACTTTATGAAAGTAACTAAAGACGCTGGATATACAGAAGAACAAGTTGCAGGAATGATGTCTAAGTGGAAGCGTGGTCATTTCTTATTTAGCCGTTTTGACTTTCAAAAAGCTGAAAAAGATATGCTTGACGAAAAAGTTAAGGTATTTAAAGATGTATTTGGAAAAGAGGTTACAGCCGCGCAATTAGAAAAAGAGGAAGATACACTTTTAAAAGCAGAATCAACAGATAAAAAGAAAATTTACTATAAAAAAGTAAATGACTACAAGCAAGAAAATCAAGTGCATACTCCTTTAAATGAAGAGGAAAATAGAAAGATGAATGCTATTTACGCACAAGTATCTTTGGAAACTCAAATGAAAGATAAAGAGCTCTCAAGAAGAAGAAGTGCAATCACTAGAGAAGCTAAAAGAAATAATGGTTTTTCAGAAAAAGATAAGTTTGAGATGGAAGAACTTATGCGATATAGAGCTACTTTAAAAAGTCCGTTCAATACATCAGGTGCTCTAAAACCAGGATTAGTTTTAGATGCGGAGGATAATGTTGCAATAGCGGATGGTTTTACAGTAGACACTTTAGAAGCAGATTCTAAATTAGTGTATGAGCTTAATTTACTAGACAAACTAAAAGCAGAAAACTTCAAAGAAAGCAAACAAGAAGCAGCAACACCTACAACTTTCATTGAAAAATTAAAAAGTTTTGTTAAGGTAGTTAACGGGCAGACTGTAGCGGATACTGACAAAAGGTTAGAGTTTATAAAAATGAATGCAAGTATTAGCTTCAGCTCTGATTTTTGGGATACCTTTGACAGAAGCGAAGGAGTAGTAGCCAAATTAAAAGAAGAGGGAGCATACACAGTAGCAGACCAAATTCAAAAGTTAACAACAAGAAGAAAACACATTTTAAAAGCCAATAGAATGTTTAATAACCCTTCTGAAATCAACTTTGAAGATATGTCAGGAGAATCAATATTATCATTAATTCAAATAGAGGAAGCCTTAGAACAAGAATATAAAACAGCAAATGAGATTTTAGGTAAAGAGGATAAGGCTATAAATGAGATGTCTGAATTAGTTACTAACCAAGCTTACAGAAATGAGTTGGAGGATAGAAACTTAACAGAGACAGATGAAATTCTTGACTTTATAAAAACACACACAACTGCCGCTAATAAAACTAAGATAGAGACAGCTAGAGCAGCAGTAGAAGCTTACAAAAAAGGATTTAGAAAAGAGTTGCCAAAATCTCTTCGCCCATTCATTACATCCAAAGATGATGCTTATGATGGTCTTGTAGCTTATGCTGAAACTAAGTTAGCTTCTTACTTCAAAAAACTACAACCTGTAGGATTTGATTATGATAGTTTACTTGCTCAAATAGCTAAAGACCCTGAAACTTTCTTTAACAATATGCCAAAAGATGTTTCAGTAATTCCTAACTATATATTTTTAGGACAAGATGAAAATAGTAGAGTAAATCCAAAATTTGCTAAAAATATTGATGAAAATGAACCACAATTACAGCTTTATACAAACAATGCGGTATATGATGGAAGCGGTAAACGTGTGGATTATAAATATGGAAGTAAAGAATTTGCAGATTATTTTGGCATAAAAGATTTAGAAAACCCAGAAGCCACATTAAACAAGGAAGAGTACAAAGTTTTAACAACTTTATATAAGTTCCAAGACGACACTATTGAGAAAGCAGATATGAAAGACAAACACAGTCGTTACATACTTCCTCAAAAAAGACCTGAAACTTTAAAGAGAATATCTAATATAAAAGCTGACAATAAAGGAAATCTAAAGGAAGGCTTTAAAGAGTTGTTTGCATACAGAGAAGATGATGCTATCTACGGGCAAACGGATGGTAAAATGAATTTAGGTACAACAAGAGTTGGAGAAATGACTATCCCAAGACACGGCTTTAACAGAATGGAAACAGCGGATGAGGTTACAGACGAATTGCTTTATTCTTATTTGTGGATGGCGCAGGAAGCAGAACTCAGAAAATCAAGAGTAGGTATTTTAGGAGATATTGAATCTATAAGAACAATCCTAGCTAATAAATCTTATGGGGACAAACACGGAGAATCTACAGAGACTTATAAAATGTTTGATGATTTTGTAAGATTTAATATGTATGGACAAAGTGAATCATTTGCTTTTGAAACTAATTTTGGTATTTTAAGTAAAAAGGTAAACTTAGCACCCTTAGTTAAAAAATTTCAATGGTGGATTAGATTAGTGAATTTAGGTTTCTCAGTTTTAACGCCTTTAACTTCCTTCTTACAAGGGTCTGTCAACTTCCAAGTAGAGAAAGTTGTTGGAGAGAGAATTGATAAAGACGCTTCAAGATTAGCAAGAAAACAAATGCCTAAACTTCTTTCTGAAAGTATGTCAGATGTAATGAAATTAACCTCTTCTTCTAAGCTAAACATTATCTCAGAATTTATGGGGCAAAGTAACTCTTTGGAAAGATTTAAAAACTCTAACTATAACCGTTTGACTAGAGGTATGGCAAGTTCAGCCTATTTAACTCACGCAACAGCAGATGCCCCATTGTCGGCACAAGTTATGTTAACAGTATTACACGATTTTAGAATTGTTAATGGTAAACTCACAACTTTTGCAAAATTCGCGGAAGAAAATAAAAGCAAAACAAAAAAAGAAGTTAGAGCCGCTTGGAAACAATATGAGGACAAAGTTTTATTTAACTACATCACAATAGAAAATGGAGTAGCTAAAATTACAGATGAATTAAAAAAAGAAGTGCCTGACATAGATATAAGAATGCAAAATGTAAGAAATGCTATTTCTATTGCAAAACAAGAGGTAGACTCTCAAATAACAGGAACAGATAGAACTAAAATGCAGAGACACGCTTTGTTAAGCTTCTTAACTTTACATAAAGGATGGTTGATTACTTCTATGACTAGACGTTTTAAAAGTAAACACTTAAATTTGTATACAGGACTTGAAGAAGAAGGCTCATATTCAGGAACATTTGGAAGTGACAGTTTCTTCTCTGATTTAGTGCAGGATTGGAAAAAAAATGGAATGAACATCACAGCAATAAAAGACACTTGGAATAAATCAAGCGTAACAAGAAGACGCTCAATGCAAAGAGTTGCTGCTGATATTGCAGTTACTAATGCTTTAGTTTTAGTGGCTTTGTTATTGAAGGGAGCAGCCGATGATGACGATAAAGATTTTGCAACAGAATTTGCAGCGTATATGTCTTATAGATTGGCGGTAGAGGTAACTTCTCAAAGCACCGCATTTTCCAATCAAGTGTATCGTTTTATGGAATCTCCAACTACGGGCTTGACGCAGATTCAGAACATCTTAGACATAACAGATTTAATTTCTCCTGACGTAATCGAAAGCGGAACTTATAAAGATTTATCAAGAAGAGAAGCTTGGCTATTTAAATCATTACCAGCCTTAAAAGAGTATTGGAAACTAACCAATATAGACAGAACTCGTAAATCGTATCAGTACTTTAATGCTCCTGTAATTGACTATTTTTCGATAGCTGGAACATTAATGAAGGAAGACAAGGAGAAAGAATAAAAATAATTTTTAAAAATACTTCCTCAATAATTAGGTTTATTGGGGATTTTTATTTATATTTGCATATTAAAATATAAAGAAGTGGAAAAAGCCAAAAATAGAATAGGAGAAAAGCACATAACAAACGAAGGATACACAATTGAGATAGTTAAATACTTTAATCGTGTAAATTGTACAATACAATTTGAGAACGGGACTATTATTGAAAATAGAGACTATGGAAACATAAAAAAGGGAAATATAAAAAACCCTTACCATAAATGTGTTTATGGAATTGGGTATTTCGGTGTAGGTAAATATAGTGGTGTAGCCCATCCAAAAACATACCGAACTTGGAAAAATATGTTAACAAGATGCTATTATGAAAAATACCAAGAAAACCAACCCACATATACAGAGTGCTTAGTTAATGAAAAATGGCATAATTTTCAAGTATTCGCTCAATGGTATGAAGAAAACTATAAAGAGGGTTTTGCCTTGGATAAAGACATTTTAATAAAAGGGAATAAAATATACTCACCTGAAAAGTGCTGTTTTATTCCACAGCAAATAAATACACTGTTTACAAAAAGACAAAATAATAGGGGTAATTTTCCTATAGGTGTTTCTAAAGTAAGAAGTAAATTTAGAGCATATTTAAGTATAGGTGGTAAAAGAGCTCATATAGGATATTTTAACACACCTGAAGAAGCATTCCAAGCACACAAAACTGCAAAAGAAAAATATATAAAAGAGTTAGCCGAAAAATGGAAAGACAAAATAGCAGAAAAAACATACCAAGCCTTAATTAATTATCAAGTAGAAATAACAGACTAACCTATGACAAAACAACAACTATTAAGACTTCAACTCCTCGGAATAAACACAAACCAAGTAAGTCTTCACATATTTGATGATTTACTAAAACTCGCAGAAGAGTTATACGAAGAAGTTTCAATCAAAAGAGAAGACGAGTTTAGAAGAGATATTTACAGATTAAGTAGAAAACCAACAAATTAAATTATTATTAGCTTTATGAAAATAGCAATAACAGGAAGTAGAGGAATTACAGACCAAGAATTTGTAGACAATATCTTAAATGAGTATAAAGATAGTTGCGAATTAATTATACACGGAGGCTGTGAAAATTCGCCCGATGTGTTGTCTGAGGATTTCGCGCAAAGAAATAAAATAAAGACAGAAATTATAAGACCCGATTACAACAACTATCCAAAAAGATATGCTCCAATACAAAGAAATGAAGTTATAGTGAGTAAAGCAGATATGCTCATAGCGGTGTGGGATGGGATATCAAAAGGGAGTTTAAGTACAATTAAGTTTGCTGAGAAAAGGGGAATAGTAGTAGAAATAATCTTGTTCACGAATAATGAACAACAGGTAAAAATGAACAGAGATGAAAAATAGAGAACAACTAGCGGAAGAGTATGCAGAAGAGAAATCTTCATCAGAAGTTTTTAAAAGAGCACATATAGCTGATTTTTTAGCAGGATATGATGCCGCAATAGAAAAAGTAAAAGAGTACTTATTTAACACTGAGCAACACAATGATAAAGACAGTGTATTTTATATATCAAAGGAATACTTGAAACAAACAATAAAATTTCTAAGTGATGAAAACTAAAACAACAGAAAGAATATTACAAGAAACAAAAGATAAGGTTAGAGTAGAATATGTTGTAGGATATGACCCTTATAAATCCTATGATGAAGAAAGTGAAAGTAAGTGTTCAACTTATAAAGTAAATAAATATGGAAGAATTGAGCAGATTAAGTAGAGAGTATCAACTATTGAGATTAGGCTTCACCAAAAATGCACACCAAAGAGTATTTGATTTATACAAATATGGAGTTGGATGGGCAATAGATTTTCACGAGATTACAGACAAAAAAGATAAAGAGTGGGATACTTTTATAGAATGTTTAAAATATGACCTTACAGAGGCTAAAAAGCAGTTCTATTTAGATTTAGAAGAGAATGATGCTTACTTGTTCGCACAAAAAGAATTTAAAAAGAGAATTTTAGACACCCTTAACAAGTATAGAAGCTGGTATGCCGATGAAACAAGGTGTAAGATGGGTAGGAATCCTAACTACCACAGAGAATTAGAACTAAGAAGTAAGATAGAAGTGTTAGAGAGTTTACTAAAACAAAAAAAGCCCAAAGATTAAATTTCCTTGGGCTTTCTAATTTAATACCTACTTCCACAATATTTACAACAATCATCTATTTCACATTTAAGAAGACTACAACAGCCAACACTATCTTCACCAAATTCTATTAAATCATCTTTATCTAAATAGTCAGGTTTTAAATCCCTTAGTTTTCTATATGTATAAAAGGGACACATTTTAATTGTATACCCCCATTTACCATCATCCATTATTCCAGGTTCTGAAGTAGGGGTATAGCAGTAGTGTGTGTTTTTAGGAATCTGTTTTTTCTTTTTTCGCGGAATTCTCCAGAAGTTTGGATTTTTAATAAATAATCCTTTTTCGTTTTTTGTTGCCATTCCACAATTTTTTATATTTATTTTCCCAAAATTTTCTATACTCTCTAATATTCATACAAGACACGGTAAAGCCCCTTTGTCCTATACACATAACTAATGTTAGTTGACTAGGTGGAATATGGTTTCCTTTACATATTTTGAATAAGTCTTTTATGTGTCTTTGTTTTCTAAATTCACTTAGTTTTACATTTTCCCAAACATTAGGATAATAGGAAATAACTCCGTGACCTTCGCAACCTAAGTTGAATACAATGCTTTTATATTTCATTTTCTAATTTTAAAGTTTCAATCCAAGCAGACCTAAACTCACTTTTATTTTGTTTTTCTCCCTCCCACTCATCATAAATAAGCTCTTCTCCCTCTAAGATTTTACCTTCGTACAATAGAGCTTTAAACTCCTCCACTGTACAATAGTCAAAAGGAAAGGGGGTCTTCTGTTGTGTAATAAGTATTTATCCTTTCAAGTTCTTTTTCGGCGGCAAAAAGAGATAAAAAGACAGTTCCTGTATTAAACTTAACATTATCCTCCCACTCTCCTGAAGACACCATAACTAAATAACATTCTTTATTTTTCATAGCATTCATTTGGTGTTAATGGATATTCTTTCATATGTAAAGCTTTACCTCTTCTTGTCCATCCAATTCTGTATATAGCTTCTTCTGCCAGTTTTAAGTATTCTTGATAAGCTTTCTCTGAAAAATCAGGCATATTATCATCTATCTTACAATAATTATTATAAAAGTATTCAAAACTTTTACATTTTTCTATTTCTTCTCTTTGTTGTTCTTCTGTTAGAGATAATAGATACTCTTTTCTCTTTTTAGCTTCCTCTACGGGAAATATGTTATTTTTCATAATAAATTTTTTTACAAAGATAGTACTTTTTTCGTGGAAAACAAAATAAAATACAAAAAAATCCCCTCATTGATTCGAGGGGATTATTAGTACATTATCTTGCGTTCGGAACAGTTAAATTTGTTTTATCTTTAGCTTTTAATACAGGTGTCCTAGAACGTCCTATCGAGCCACAAGAATTACATCTAAAAGCGTGATATTGGTTTGCATTAGTAGTATACACTTTACCTTTATCCCAATCTAAATCGTGAGAACCACAAGATGGACAAGAATGTACATTATCTACAATATGTAGACCTACATTTGGGTGAGGTTGAATATATGGTCTTAATTTTAAGTATACCTGCTCTAAACATAGAACGTCTTGGTCACAGTATTTTTGCATCTCCAACAGCATAGAATAATCTCCTTCCAGAACCTTTCTCCACATACCTGAAGGGGTTATCATTTTACCATCAATACCTAAATAGCGGGCAATGTAGTCAAGTTTGTTAGAAGTTAAATTAATCCTTTTTTTAACGTGTTGTAGTGTATCAATAACTTGGTATGGACTTGGTAAATTAAGTTCAAACTTTAAAAATTTACTATTAGCCTTACGTATATCAAATCTTTGAGCATTGTGTGCAATTAAAATGTCTGCTTCATCCATAAGCATCCAAAGCTCTTTTACAATTCTACTATCATCTCGGTTTTTTAATTCTTCCTCTGTCAATACGTGAGATATAATATCTTCATTAAATAACCATTTTGCTGAGAAGGATAATAAAGTCCAATCTTCAATTATATCATCAATCCCAATACCATTTTGCCACAAAGACCAAACTCTTGCTACAATAGGAGAAGTTTCTAAATCAAATAAGAGGATTTTAGCTTGATGTTGGTCAGCAAAAGAATCTTGCTGAATAAGGCTTGTTTCAAAACCTGTCTGAAGTATTTTTGAGCCCCTTCTTCTCACACTGTCGTTATAAGGAACGGAATTCTTCTCACAGAATCTCTTAACTGTTTTTGTAATATTGTCTTTTGCGAATTCATCGCTTGTGTAAATCTCATACAATTCTTTGTAATGAGAGTGGTTTAAGAAATCTTCTACTTTTTGCATCTATAAATTATTTAATTGTGTTTCTAGTCTTTTAATTTGTTGTTTTATGTTTTCTTTTTCCTCTAGTTTATCTCTTTGCTGTTTCTCTAATTGCAATTCAATTTCAGTTTTTATCCAATTTTCTAATTTTTCCGCAGAAAAAGATAATAAACAGAATGGAATATAAGAATAATCCTTATTATTATACAATTCATATGGTACACCATCATTATTGAATACAGTAATTTCATCCACTTCTATTTTAAAGCTATAGTACTCTAAAAAACTTTCAAATGTTTCAGCACAATAATTTGAGTGATGCCCTAATAAATGTACATAAATACTCTCTTCTGCTAATTCTGATTGCTTATTTGATAGTGTATTGCACACTTCCCATAATTTCCATAGGTTCAATTCCTTCATTTATATTTTTCTTTTAAAATTACATCCCAATAACAAACTTTATTTTCAATTCCTTTCTTATAAGTTGTCCACTTACAAGGAAATTTTACTTTAGCATATTCAATCCGTTCTTTTTTACTTTTAGTCTTATCTGTAGCTTTTTCATAAAAAAGATAGCACTCCCAAAAATGGTTATATTCTTCAGGCACAAAAGTTATGGCTAATTGATAACCAAAGAAAACAAAACTCCATATAGGATTCCATTCGTGTCTAAAGTCTGTATCTGACCATTTAGTTTTGTAACCTAAGCTCACAAAATCAAATCCTATCTTTTTAGGATAGAAGAAGTAAGAATTTAATTTTTGATTATATATCTCCTCAAAAGTTCTTTCGGTTTGTTTGTAATCTTTATTCCTTTCATTAAATATCTTTACTCTTTCTATTTCTTCTAAAGCGGCTTTTTTGGCTCTTTCAGGAGTTGCTTTTTTTGAGACACGAGGAAAGAATATTGGAGTTCCCAAAGCTATTTTTCCGAAGTAAAATCTTGGAATAGGTGGTTTAAAAGGAGAAAAATAAACCTTCATCCATTCAAAAGACCTTAAAAACCAATATAATTTTGAATATTTATATCTCATAATTTTCTATCTAAAAAGTTATTCCACCAATTTTTATTAACCCTACTTTCAATTACATAAGCAACAGCGTCAATAATAACAACTCCTATCAGAAACACATTTAAAGCAGGTATTAAATAAGCCCACCACCAATTTAGTAAATCCCTCACTGTTAAGACATCATCACAATAGTAGACGATTAAGAACATAATTATTAAAGGTATTATATATCCAAATGTAAATAGTGTTAGCATAATTCTTTTATTTGATTAATTATTTTTTCGCGCGAAAAAGAATCTAAAGAAAGAAACAGATTATTCATCTCCTCTACTTGCATATCAGTAACAATATCTCTTCTTTCTACCACAAAATCATCCATAGTAACAGTCCAACCATCATTCTCTAAAGCATTAATCATCTGAGCGTCTGAAACTTTTTCTATAAAGTTAAAACCTAAATCCTCTAAAGCATCTACTAAAGAATCTTCCCAATCTGAAGGAATTAAATCTAATTCTTCTGTGGCGTATTCTGCTATAACACTGTCATCAAGACCTCGCAATAACGCGAAATATTCTCCGTTTAATAGATGTTCAAGTTGCTTTAATTCTATAGTATTTTGCTCTTTCAAAGAATATAAAAATGATTCTAAAATATTATACTCTGTTTCAGATAATTTCCAAGTATTTTCTACAAAAGTTAATATATCTAAAACTTCTATTTCTTCTCTATTTTCCATAATTACCACTCTTTTAAAAATTCATCTAATTCTACTTTTGTCACAATTTTGGCTGTAGGTGTTCTATAAGCATCTACAGTTGTTAAAGAGTACAAATCAATTTCACTGTAGCCTAAGTGAAACCAAAAAGCAATAGCATCTTCAAACTTACTTATTTTTTGTTCTGTTCTCAAAGTTCTGTAATTTTAATTATTGGTTTGCAAATATACGATTTATTTTTAACTTGTGCAAATGTTTTAGGTGAAATGTTATCAATAACACAGTTTTTACAATATAATTTTAGTTTTGACTTGTAGTCTTTCGGTTGCAGTAGTTTTAATAAGTTACTCATTATCTTTTTTCTTTAGTGCTGTGGGGTTTAAAAGCCCTTTATTAAACATTGTTTGGGCACTTTTTAGATAACCCTCTGTTCCTTTTGATAGATAATTATTGCTTCTAATTTTATCTTCTATTAAATTCCACATATCGTCTGTAGGTATGCCATAAAATGGACAAACTCCTCCTGCTAAAAACGCTGTTGAAATTACTTGATTGTGCCCTGAAGAATCTATTCTACTAATAAGATGTGATATTAGTTTAAAACATTCTTCAACATCTTCCTCACTAACCTCTTCGGGTATCTCAATCTCTCCAACAAACGGCACAAATGAGTTCTCTTTAAATCCGCGCACAACACAACCAACAGCGTCCCCCCTAAATTTTGCGTTAGGGTCATAGCTATTATAAAGGGGTTGGGTGCATCGTTCATTACTTAAATCTAGGTTAATAAACTTATCTAAATCGTGAGCGATGCCAAACCAAAGTTCTTTATAATGTTTTATACTCGTAGGGGTTTCTCCAAACAAAAATATAAATTTACATCCTGTAAAACTTGGAGAGCAGAAGGCAAAAATACAGTCTTTCCTTTTTTCAAAGATATAATCTCTAAGTTCTTCACAATGAGGTATGTCGTCATACTCAAAAATTCCAAAAGGGCGAAACTCAACAATTGAATGATAGTTTCTTATAGGGTCAAATATTGCAGATGGAGTAGTAAAAAACAGTTTTTCTGCTTTTAATCTGTCTTTTTCAGCTTTATCTCCTGCCAATCCTGCTTTTTTAATAAGTTCAAAAGCTTCTATCATCTCAGGCTTAGGAGAAATTACTGCATTAATTAGTTGTCTAAGAGTGATGTTTCCGTCGGGTTTAATTGTTTTTATCCCTTTAGAATACCACTGAAAAGAAATGTCCATATATGAATCACTCATTATCTAAAATATAAATGTTATCAAAAGCTATATATTTGTTATCAACTTTTTCGCAAAATCGCCTCGCTAAAAATTCTACAATAAAAAATGGCAATATTTTATAAATCTTCTTCATACATTTCTCTTTCATCATACATACTTTCCAAAACTAAATCTCTAATATCGTCTAGTTGTTTGTTATCAAAAATATCATATATATCAATACCTTCTACAAATACACCTTCAATCTCGTAGTCCTCGCTGCTGCCAGGATAACCTGAGCCATCAGGATAATACATAACCATAGGTTCTTCTGGAACATAAGTTCCTTCTACTACTAATTTAATTCCTCTGTATTCAACTTCTCTTTTCATTACTTAAATAACTTTTTTATTTTTTTAATATCTTCATCGTTGTTTATAGGAATACATAATCCATCTCTTCTCCAACGGTCTTCGCTTCTACTATCTTCATCAGGGTATATTCTACTATCGGTTATGTATAAATGAGAAGCATTTTTATTAAATCTTTGAAATACAATTTTATACCCATTTATTAAATATGCTGATTTTTCTTCCATTATTCTTCAAGTATATATCCATTTTCTTCTGCCCACTCTTGCATAACTTCTATTCCATAAAGCTCTTCAGCACTATAATTATTTGTAATAAAAGTAATCGCGTCCTCTAATAAACTTGAAGGGATTAATTCTTTGATGAAGTTTTCATCGTCTCTAACAGATGTTCTCATTGTTTTCTAAATTTCTGTTCGTTTTTGTAAATTTCTATAAACTTGTTTTGCGGGCGATTTTCGGTTTCATAGTCAATGATGGCTTGTAAATAATCATCATCAATATCTTTTAGTAAGATATATTTTAACTCGTCTCTCCCTGATTTTCCTCTTGAACCACGAGACACAACTTCTCTTATTTGCTCGTGCGGTGCATCAGAATACAAACTCAAATCTTCAGCTTCTTCTTTGTTTACACTTCTGTGAAAGTAGTCAAGTCCACCATCATTTTGGTAATATTCTCCATTGGTGTCTATATGAGTTACATAGTCGTGTACGTGTCTTGAAGTAAGCACTGTTCCATCTGGTGTGCGTATAGAATTATGCACTATAAATTTTTCCATAGTATAATATAGTTTCTTGATTGTTTAGTATTGTAATGCATTATTAGCATTTGTGATTGTTGAATCCAACTCACTCTAGGTTTCCAAATTTTTTCCGCGGAAAAAGCTAAGAAAAACAGTAAAATTATTTGTATCATAATTTCTTATCTTTAATCCATTTATCTACATCATTACCATTAATAGTTATTCCATATTTATAAGCAAAAGCTCCTAAGCAGTTGTATATGTCTTCTTTTGTGTATAGTTCTTTTTCCGCCGTTTCAAAACCTGCTAGAAATCCTTGTTTTAATGCTTTATAATTATTTGTTTCGTGCATATTAAAGTAATTATGCGCGTAATATTCTGCTAATTTTTCTATTTCCATAATTTCTAATCTAATTCAACTTTTACATTTGGACAAGCTCTGTCATCTACGTGACTATCAACTGTAGCCGAACTTCTATTAGGGTTAGCTAACCAAAATTGATGTCTTATCCTCTGTATAAGTCCAAATGCTTCGCGGCAACTTTCATCGACGTGCTGATTATATATCCCCCAACTTCCGTGTACCCCAAGAATATCATTAATTAAAACATTTCTTGCATCAGCTAACATAGTGTCAACCCTATCTCTAATAGCGTGATACCTTGAATAATCTGTAGAAAGTTTTACATCTTCTAATTTTTTCCATTCGGGCTTATCACACCACATTTTCTTTTTCTTGTCTACAGAACCATTAATTAAGGCTTTTTTACCTTTTATTTCTAGTATCTCTCCCTGCGGCGTTCTGTCCCCAACTTCAGGTGTTTTTTTAGGTCTACAAACCTCTTCGAGATGCTGTTGAAACGTCGGATGGTTCTTGATTTCTGTGAATTGTCCTATGCCCACCCTACTGTAGAAATCGAGTGCTGTTTGGATAAGCCTAAGCTGACTATTGTTTAGCTCTATTTTTGCCATAGTTATTTTATTAGGTTTTTAAGTGTATTTATTTGTATATTTATTATATTTCTATCGAAAGTAGAGTCCTCATATACTAACTCTTCCTCTAATTCTTTAATTCGGCGCGAAATAAAGTTTAAAGATAAATATTCCAAGTCATCATCATTAATCCTATTCTCACACCAAGAGACTCCTACTAACTCTTCAAAGTCTTCACATTCTCCATCTGCACCTACAACTAAGTAGATTTTCTCAGGTTCATTTTTCATAATTTAAGGTGTTATTACGTTTATATAGTGAGTTATATCATTGTTGTTACTTGCCCAACCTGACCCATTCCAAACCTCTTGATGCCATTTATCACATTTTTGTCTATAAACTAAGTATCGACCTGCTGTTGGTGGTTGACATTTTCCAAATTCGTATTTTATCCAAAGTTCTTTCATATTTTTTATTTTTTCGGGCAAAAAAGACTAAAACAGAAATTTTTACTCTGCAAATATACAACATATAATTTATATAACCAAATAAAATTGTAAAAAAATAAAACCCTCAATTAAGAGGGCTTGGTTTAGTGCACCTCTCCGTAGTTACTTCCCTTTTGAACATCTATTTTTATAGGAACTCGTAATTTAGTTTGTAAATTAGTCATCTCTATAGCTTTTAGTAGCTTGGCTTTTGTCTCCTCATAATCCTCTGACTTACAAACAGTTAAAATTTCATCGTGGAAATTTCCTACAATTTTAACTCCAAGACTTCTTACATTTCTACACCACAGAATGTGTAAATAACTTCCAAAGCCCTGGTTTACAGTAGAGAAAATATCAAACTCCTTACGAAGCGTATACCAATATCCATTTCCAGGATTTAAAACCCACAATTGGTTTCTGACAGTTTTTGTTTTGCAAGATTCTGCAAACACTTTAACAGGGTTGTTTAAACGCCAATATCCATCTAAAAGCTGTTGTGCTTCTTTTTCGGGTATTTTTAATTCTTTTGCAAGCTTTTTCTTACCAATACCATAAAGTGCACTGTACGATGTAGTCTTCGATTTGTTTCTAATTTGATTAATTCTAGTAAATTGCTCTGATAATTCTTCATCATTATAAACCTTAAATACATCAGGTAGTGTGTTTCTATCTTTTGTACCTTTCTTATACCATTTGTAAAAGTCCTCTTCTTCCTGCAACATTAACCCAGCATAAATACCCAACTGGCAGTGAGTGTCATAATCAGGGTCGGATAAAATATCAATAGCTTTTGGGTCAATATCTGCTATAAAGTTAGTTCTTGTGTAGTTTTCTAAAGAGCTTAAATCTGAGCCTACAAACACTTCACCCTCTTCACAAGTTAGAACAGGTCGTACATATTCTCCAAACGGAGCTGAAACCTTTATTAAGTTTACAAGAGTTTTGTGCCTAAAGCGAATAGTATTGGTTAAACCTGCTATTTGAGCTTGAATATAGCCATTAGGTTTAACGTTCTTTAAAAAACCGACTAGGTATGCCTTGCGATGTAAAATTGTACTTAAATCCTCTAAAGCAGATAATTCAGGGACTTTCTCAATTAGTGCTAGAACAGACTTACATAAGTTTTTATCCTTATCTTTTATTTGTTCTACTTGCTTTACCTCTCCTTTGGTGCTTATTGAATCTACGTATATTTCAGGTTTCCATCCAATACTGAAAAGGTATGATTTAGTCTGTTGAACTGACAGTGGATTTGCATCTTCATACTTTAAAATCTCTTTTATACTTCCTTCATATTCTAAAGGTAAACCACATCCGTCTGTTAGTCTTTTCCAATTTAGACCCGAAACTGTTAAAGTTCCATCTTTTTTATATAAACTGTTTGGTTTTTTTCTTAGAACTTCTACAGGTATTTTTGGCATAACACTTTTCAAAATATCTACTTTAGCTTGTGCTAATTTATCTAATATTTCTATATTTTCCTTACACTTTTCAATGTCTAATTTTATTCCATACTGCTCTTGTTGAGCAATAGTCTTCATAGCCTCGGATAGAAATCTGATGTGACCTATAATTTTCTTATCATCATTGTCATATAATTCCCTGTAGTATGCCAAGCAATCTTCCCACAAAGCAATGTTTATACGTACATCTTCACGAACTCTATGAGAATATTGCTCATAGGTTAAATCTGTCCACGACTCTATTTCGGGCTTTTTGAAGCCATATGTTTCGCCAAAACTACCTAAACCCCACTTCTTTCCTTCTTTTATTCTATTTGGAAATAAAACCCAAGAAATAGGTAAAGTATCAATAATTTCTGCTTTTACTTCAATATTAAGTAATTTAGACAAAATAACAGAATCAAATAAGTAGCCATTATGGAAAACAATCACATTGTTTGGGTTTGATAACACTTTTCTCATATTATCATAATCAGGAGTGTCTTTTATTTGCCAAACACCTTCAGCATCTTTCCATCCAATACCGAAAGTATGAACTTTAGTAGCCTCATCAATAAACCCATCTGTCTCACAATCAGCAACATACACTCGACTTAAATCCATATCTCTCTACTCTACTAATTTAAACTTATTAAAAAACTCCTCAGCCGAACGGCAAAATTTAGGTGCAAAACTATGTCTTTGATAAATTACAGCTTCACACCACATATCATTTTCTTGGATTAAACAGTAGTCTACTATTTCGTACAACTGTTTATTGTTATAATGTCTGTATAGTTCCATAATCAACAATATCCTAAATTACCAACAAACGTTCCATCTTGATGCTCTTTACCTAAAATCTTATATCGTCCTGCACTTGAATACAGTAGTTCTCCTATATTGTATCCATCGTAGTTTAGACAGATTTCAAATTCTGTTCTTTTTCTTTTTACGCGGAAAAATCGTAATACTTTTAACCATTTAGAGGTTTCTAGTTCTGTTGTAACTTTATATAGTATCATTTAGGTAATTAATTATGGTTGCTTTCATTCGACTATCTTCTTCTCCTGTATATTTTGAAATAGCTTTTTCTACATCTTTTTGGCTATACCTCTTACTATTATCCTCTACAAATTTTCTTGCATTTTCTATTTTAGCAAAAAGGTTAAAATCCAAATCAGATGGTGAGAAATATTTACAATAACCAATTTTAAAATCATTTGTAACTAAATAATAGCTAAGATGCTCATCATACATATTTACTCCGTCTTTTGTAGTGAACAGCAGTTTTTTAGGCGCATCTAATTCATCAAGTGAGACCATATCATTAACAAATAATTCATCTCCAAAACTTGTAAATTTATTTAACCTTTCTCCAAAGCCTTCTCCACAAGTAAATTTATCCCCAATAGTAAACACTTCACCGTCAGATAGTCTTTTTACTTTAAAGATAGATTTATCTATTAAATCCTTATCTAATTTTTCGATATAAGAAGATACTGTACCATATTTACCTTGAATTTCTAAAATCTCATAGTCTTCAGTAATATCTTCCCAAAATTCCTCTGAAGGCTCGTGTCCAATATCTACGCAACACCTTCCTTGTTTAAATACTCCGTCTTTGTAGTATGCAATATCTCCTGTTTTTCTATTTTTAAATTTCTTTTTCATTTTAGTTTAATAAATTATATATTTTATCTTCGAGTTTATCCACTTCCTCAGCTTCTGAAATACCCCAATCTCTTAAAATATCGTTTGACTTTCGTAAATCTTCAAGTTTTTCTTCAAAATCCCAAAGTATGTTTTCAACATCTGAAATAATATCTATAAACTCGTCTATATCGTCAATTTTGTGATAGTTTTTAGTTAGTTTTTGTATCTCATTTATGCCTTTTATTAATTTGTCAATATCGGGACAAGTATGTCTTATAGGTTCTCTATGATGTCTTTCCATAATTATTCTATTTTAATTGTTTTCCATTTATACACTTGGTAATCAAACGCATCTAAGCGTCTTACTCTTATTTTTACCTTCTGTTGTCGAATCTGAACAAAGTGAGAAAATTCATTAGTTAAGTAAAATCTGCCGCCAAAAAAGGTTAAAAAGAAAAAACTAAATGACCACACAGTTCTAAATTTATTTAATCTTATTTCTTCCATCATCCAATTATTTTAGCTAATTTACCTTTAATCCTTTCGTATTCAAAAACATAATCTTTAAACTCTTTTTCGGTTATTTTAGTCATTTCTTTTAGTTGTGTTTCTGAGAAAGAGTGATGAATATCCTCTCCATTCATACCAAGTTCAAACACCTCTCTTTTTGTAAATTCTAACTTATTACCTTTTAAAGTGTAAAAAGTCTCCCAATCAGTTGATTTTTCTTTTGCTGTGATTTCTTCTATGTGATATACATTTAAAGTTCTTCCAAATAAAGCGTCGGGGTCAAGAAATTTTAAATAAGAGTCTTTATATTCTTCTTGGACTCTTCTAAAAGTGGACTCTTCTTCCTTGTTGTTTTCGGCTAAATCCCCTTTAATCTTTTTTATTACTTGACCGACTGTTACATTGTCATCAAATTGTTCTAACATTTTTAGTAGTCTACTCATAGTTTCTAATTTTTTTACAAAGATATAACTTTTATTTTAATATACAAATAAAAAACCACTTATTTTACTAAGTGGCTTAAAGTCAAATCTAACTGCTTTACTGAAAATTTATATTTTCTTTTCGGGTCTTTCAAGGTTACAGGTTTAAATGACAGCTACTACTAACCTTTGTTCGCTAAAATACATCATTAATTTTCTTAAAGTCTACTTCAGGTAATGGTGCTGTAGAATCAAATGTAGGGAGACTTGTCTCTTTACTGTCAAAGTTTATTGGTGCAGAATTGAATAGTGGAGGCAAATTAGAAAAAGTTGGTTTAGGGATATTTGTTTTATTTTCATCTGCTTGAAATACTTCTTCTATGTACAAATCTCTAAAATCTTTTAATCCGTTCTTTAGGCGAACTTTTACATAGTGGAAAAATACAAGCCCTTGGGTTTTAAAACAAGAATATTTATTCTTAGGAATCAAATATCTATCTAAATAATCATAGCGTTCTGTGTTAACTGCTCCATACTCATCCAAGCCAAGCAAAAATGGATTGTGTAAGACTATTTGTACGTCAGAGGCGTGTTCAATTTTAGAACTGTAGTAGAAGTCTGTTGTTCTTGGAAAGTGTTCTTTAGGGTTTAATAGCCTCTCTTTTAAATCTCGATTTAATTGACAAAGAATTATAACAGTTAAATTTTTAACTTCTCTTTTCAGTTTAATAATATGAGTGATTAATTTTGCAATAGCTTTTGATTCATCTGAGTTTTCCGTGTCAATTAGGTTTATATTATCTATTGTTAAAACTATTTGTTTTTTATCTTGATGTTGGTCTGTAAAAGCTCTAACATCTGTGTAAAAATCATCAGGTCTGTATGTATCAAAAGTTTCAAATATGTGGTCAGAATTTAATTCTAAATACACTTCATTAAAAGCTTTTTTTGTTTCTTCATCAGGAGTCTCAAACATTAGATAATCATAGGGTTTACCTGTTTTGGCGTGAACTTTTGCTAAAATCATTTCCTCCTTCTGCATTTCCCAATCCACTTTTAATAATAAAACTTCTTCTTTAGCTCTTGGATTTAAAATCTCGTCAAAAATATCTGTTTCTATTTGTCTTAAAACGTGACTTTTCCCAAATGCTGATAATGCACCAATACTGTAAATTTTTTGCTTAGTTAATCCTCCGTGACATATATCATTTAAATGTTTAAATCTAGTCTTAATAGGAACATATACGCCAGATTGACCATTTTTAATATTATTGAAGCTTTCCGCTGTAGTTTCTTTTGAACTCCTAATCATTTAAATATTTGTTTTTATATTCTTGAATTATAAATTCTAATAATTCTTCATCAATTTCTTTTGGAACAATATCATATAGTCTATCTCTATGTATAATAGCTTCTTCAACTGTTAAAAAACTTTTAATATAGTATTGTCTATAGTTAAAGTATTTAAAAACACTATAACTATTATATTTATTTAGGTAAATACCCTTCAACTGTTTGTTTCTTTTGCCTTTATACTGCCTTTCTCTTGGTTTTATATTTAAAATTTCCCAATTAAGTAGCGTCTTTTGATATACTATTGAAGCCTCTTCTTCAGAATTGTATGTACCTAAAGAGTAAGAATCATTGTTTAACTTTATACTAGCCCCAAATTTACCCAATCCTTTATAAAAACTGACTCCTATACTTTTACAAGATTTATTTATATTTTGTTCTTGAAAAGCTGCGGTATTTTCTCTTTGTGTTAAATACCTTAAATTTTCCAATTTATTATCAGATTTATCCCTATTTATGTGGTCTACTGTAAGCTTTGATTCTCCATTAAAAGCTTCCATAACTAATCTGTGTATATACCTTCTAAAGTACTTACCATCAATTGCTAACATTACAGATAAATAACCTCTTCCATTATTATTTGGAGATAATAACTGTTCAGATTTAACGTAGCTATTACCTCTTTCTCTTATAACCTCTCTTTCTTTGCTTTTTATCCTTCCCATATTTGAAGCTTGATACATATTTTTTAAAGAAGGAATATCTTTCCAAACTTCACACTTTAGATTTTCACCCATTTTAGTTTTTTATTTTTTGTTCCCAAAAGTCTCTAATTTCGTATTCATTATCGCACCAAAATTGATAGAGTTTACTTGAGTCTAAGTTATCTTTAAATTTACCATAGGGGAAGTGCTTTTTTTCAAAGAATATAAGTTCCAAAACTTTTGTATATACTGTGTTTTGAACAAACATATAACATAACCAGTACATTTCGTGTGGTGTAAATCCCATAATCTGTCTGAATTCTGAACAGTAGCGTAACCCCGCTTTTCTGTTTCCTATAGTTCGTGTTGCATCCTCCTCCAAATACATAGAAGTTAAGTAATTGTACATTTGAATATCGACATCTTGCACAATAGGGGTAGAGATTAAGTCTATAACTTCAAGTCCTAACTTGGTTGCCCTAATTCTTTGAAACTCACTATCTCCTTTTTTACCCTTTATAAGCTCTAAATACCCCTTCGTAATCAAATCTTCCACGATTGGTAGATATTGGCTTAATAACTCCGAAACATCCTCCATACGAGCTTGTTTTGACAGTTGTATTACTTGCAAATCTAATAAGGACAGATTCCTCGATTTTAAAAGTTCAATGTTTATATACATAGTTTACATTTTAGTTCTAGGAGAACAGCCCCACAATATTCCTATTCTTATAGCTTTCTTAGTATAAAGAGGTAGCTTACTTTTCTTTAAATGTTTTTCAATTATTTCCTCTTGTTTTTCCTGCGAAATTTCATAGTTCATAAAATGAATATCTTTTCTGCCAAATTCATCTAACTCAGCATTGGCTACTAACTCATCGAAGTCTGCCGATGGACTTGCGTTAAGATATAACTCCCTGTATATCTCTAACATTATTTTATCTATTTTTTTCATTGTTCTATAGTAAAGCTAGGTGTTATTTCTTTAATTCCGTTTGTTACATTATAAACATCCTTTCCTTCAATTACTTGCGTTGGAGAAATCTCTTGTATGCCATCTTTGACATTGTAAACTTCTACTATTTTATCCTCTTTTTCAACAATTATTTTAGAAGGTGTTACCTCTTTTACTCCGTTTTTATATTCGTGTATTTCTACTTTTTTATCTTGAGAATATACACCTAAACTTATAAATAAAAATACTATTATTGTCTTCAATTTAATCGTCTTTACTTGTTGGTGAAATGTTTAAAAATATTAAGGTCATCAAAAACCACCAACCACTGTAGTTTAATATAAATACTACATAACCTGTCAATAAGATTACAGTTAGTGCATAAATGTAGTAAATTATTATTGTGTAGTTGTTCATCTTAAAAAACTTTATACATTAAAAAACTCCAATCTACTCTGATTATTGCAGTGGTTATTAAAGCTGCTATGCTAATTGCTTTAAACAAATAACCTCCAAACCCTGTAGATTCAAATAACCAAATTAAAAAGTGTTCTTTACTTCTATAAAAATTAATCACTAATGCTGTAGCTATCAATATCGCTAATACGTCTAATACTATCATAATTCTATTAAATTTTCTTGTTCTATTTTTTCTGCCGAAACTTCATCTTCTCGTAATTTACGAAATCTATCAAGCCTAAAGCTGCCTTCCTGATACTTATCAATAAGTTTGAAGTACAGTATAGGATTTACTACTTCTTCGAGTAAAACCCCTACAACTATTCCATTGTTATCATTAAAAGCTCTTATCGTGTACTTACTTCCCTTTTTCACCCAGTTGGGCATATTTTCAGAAAGCTCTTCTCTTGTATGTGGAAGCTTATAGTCCTCGCAACAAATTACAGATTCTCCTATTTCAAACATAATAATTCAGAGTAGTACAAGTTAAACAAGTGATTTTGAAAAGCTCTTGTCTCATCCCCTAACCCACTAATATTATGCTCATTCTCTTCAATAATTATCTTAGCTATTTCATCTACTCCGTAAACATCTAATTTTGTTGAAAGATATATTTTATCATTTTCAGATAGCCCTAAAGTTTTATCATCAGAGAATTTAACATATTCTATTTGAGGATTATCTAATCTGTGTCTATATCGAGTTTCATACAATTTCCCCACAGCATCAACAACCTTGTCTAGCAAGATTTGGCTTGGTTTAACTGTTACAAACGCTCCATTAGATTTTGAGCTAATTCCTAAAACATTTAAATCAGTAAATGCTGTTTTCAACTCTTTTAGTAGTTTCATAGGTAGAATGTAAGCACCTTTTAACTCTTTCTCATCAAACATAGTTATAAATTCTACAGGAGCAAAAGTTTTATCTTTGCACACATTATACCATTCAGGTGTAAAACTGCACCAAGATTCCCAAGCTATTGAGTGTTCTAAGTATCCTGCATTTCCTCCGTTAAGTCTTAAAAGTAGTGTGCTTATTAGTTCTTCATTTGTACAAGTTTTCCATACATTAGCCATACGACTATTAATTTGCCAAACATATTTTACAACCCTGCTTTCATTGATGTCCAAATCTTCAAAATTATAATGTAGTAAAGCTTTGTTTTTATCATCAAAGTGAGACAGAATACTTTTTCTAAAAATTCTTATATTTCCTTCATCAGTGTTGGTGTAAATAGAACCATAACTGTTTGAAAATAACACTTTTGGATTGTGTTTACAAAAATAAAGGTGTATATTATCATAAAAATGTTTTACATCATTAGTAAGTTCTATAAAGAATTTTGTATAACCTTGTTCTGGAATTATTTCGGATACTTTTTTAAGTGTTGCATCATCATCCTCATCTAAAGCATTGGAGTATATTTCTCTAATTGGGGCGAAAGCTGAATTCCAATCTTCACCTCCCATAGTTGTAGTTAAAGAAGTTTCTTGACCATTAACTAAAATAACATCAAAATTTTGGTCTCTAAACTGTTGATTTCTAGTTGTGAACAGGATTTCATCTTCTCCAGAAAACACTTTAAAATCAATACCTTGCTTTAGCATTGTAGCTATACTGTATTTATTCCCTGACCCATAAAGTCCTATCTTGGAGTCATCATTTCTTTTTGTAGATGCACCAATTAAAGTGAAAGCTTGAACATCAATTTGACCGAAAGATTTAATTTCTAAATAATTTTTCATAATATTAATTTTTTACAAAGATAATACTTTTATTTTAATATTCAATAAATTTTTACATTTATTTTTGAAGTAAGGTGATACATTTTTGTTATATCAGAATAGTAAATTCTAGTTGGTTTGCGTTTTTTACAAACATTATAATTTGTATTTATAATTCTTTCTAGTTCCTCACGAGCTAATTCATAAGTCTCAAATCCTATCTTTTCTTCATCTCTTTTATTTTCTTCCATCTTCTATTATTTTTAAAAAGTCTTCCGCATCTTTTTTATCTGAGAAAGCTTTTCTATTTATAATTTCGCCGTAAAGAGAAATACCAAAAACAGACACTTCTTTAAACACATCCCATTTTGGGAAATATAACCCTTCTATACACTCTTCTTCAAGAGAAACCACTCTGTAACTACTTGTTAGTATTTTTACCATAAATCATTAATTTCTTGTTTGCACTCTTCTATTGAATTAGCTGTGAATATTCTCTCATCATCTACTCTATGATAACAAAATTTAGCATAACTAGGTAAGCAATAATCTTCTATTATAAATCCTTTATATTCTATTTTCATTTCTTAAATTTTTCAAACCATTTTTCAAAAGCATCATTTATTGACGATTTTATATTTGCTGAAAATCCTGCACAAAACGATTTTCTCATATCTTCTTCACTATAAAGTTTTTCTTCTTTTTTAACCATAGGTATATCTCTATAATACTTAGAAAACTCCTCTACTAATTCAGGAAATGAAAGTCTTTCTAAATTTGTTTTAACTTCAAAATCAATACTACTTCTTCCTTCCATCACTTCTTTAACTGTTAAAACTTTTCCTTTGTGTTCTTCTTTTGGCGGATTAATAAATACCTCATTTTCGTGCACTGTTTTATACTTTTCCATAGTTTCTAATTTTATTCTGCAAATATAGGTATTATTTTAGTATTATGCAAGTCTTTTTTAATTTATTTTTCGCGGCATAAAAAATCCCTGACCAAATAAATGGCAGGGAATTTTTAAATTATTTAATTGGACATCCTCCACTGGCACACTCACCAAGTTCTTCAAAGTCTTCTTCTTTAATGTTTACAGAAGTGATAGGTTTAACCTTACTCTCCATTAGTAAATACTGCTCTTTTGTAATAGGTTCAAAAGGGGCTTGTTGAAAACCGTGTCCTGAGTATAGCAGGAAGCTTAAAGTTTTAAAGTTATCTTTAAAATTATTCTCTAAATACTCCTTTAACTGAGGTAATTCTTCTTTTTTATAATAAGCTGTAACAGAAACAGAATTATCCGACCAAGTTTCTTGCATTTTTTTAACCATCTCTAATTGTTCAAAAACTGTTAAATCATCAGCAGAAATAGTACCATCAGGATAACTGCAAGGAAATTCTACAACCATTGTACTTCTATCATCTGTACCATCAAAATTCTTCTGAGGCTCTACAAAATAACCATTAGCTTTACACACATCAATTAAAGGAGACCCTGCTTGCATCCTAATTCTTCTAATAAAATATTGACCTGCTGTTGCGGGGTGAACCCCTGAAGTACATCCTGCTAATAGAGATAAGCTTCCACTAGGTTTTATTGTTGTTAATTTAATACTCTCATTAAACCCCATAGCTTTAGAGTATTCTTTATCGTAGGCTCTAAGATATTTATAACACCCATCTAACCAACTTAATTGTTCTTCTGAGCACATCATTACTCCTGTAATACCAATACCCATTCTCATATTTTTATGGACAATAGCTTCCGTTTCTTTACTGTGTGATTTTAAAGCTAATGAATGTTTATTTACTCTATAAAGCATTGTAGCAACTTTATATAACTCTTCTCTACTCACAATATTTGGGAGGTAAATTTCCGCCAAACAACAAGTCTCAAAGTTAGCTAAAGACTGCTCAGCACAAGGATTATAGCCCTCTACATCAGGGTCTGGATATTCAAACTCACCTAATCTACCTACTTTTCGAGATAAAGCTAAATTAATTAAACCGTAAGGTTCTCCTTGCTCATAAGTGTCCCAAAATTCTTGTGGTAAATCTTTGACATCTTTAACATCAACTGAATTATTTGACATAGCTCTCCAATTTGGGACATTTCCTAAGTCCCATCTTTTAGCTTTTAAATACTCTAAGTCATCATAATCTCCAATAGCAATCTGAGCACTTCTTCTAATGTTTCCTGCTACTACAATCATTCCTATGATATTCATAATATCAAGACAATCAATTGGTCTTAATTGTTGACCTCTTCTTTTATCTAAAACTCCACTTATCAACTCCATCCCTTCAACTAAGATACTTGCACCCGAAGATACTCCTCCAAAACCTCTAATAAGCTCTCCTTTTCCTCTAATTAATTGAGTACTATAAGTAAAACTTTCTCCTGAATAAAAATAAGATTTTAATACTTTACCTAACAATTTTACCCATCCTTCACGCGTATCAGGAACAATGAAATCAGCAGAAGCATTTTCTTGCCTTTCAATTTTAATCTTTTTCTTTTGTAGTTTTGGAAGTTTATAAACGTGTTCTTTTTTAATAGAGTACCCAACGCCTGAGCCCAACATTAACATATCCATCGCCCAAATAAATGGTTTTATAGGCTCATTAACAATGCAAAAAGAGCAGTTTTGTAAGCTAGCTAACCCTAATTTATCTACCGTTGTTGTTCCTAATTGCCACATAAACCTCCCTGCAACAGAGCCTTTCATTTCGTGCCGCATTACTCTATAAAACTCTTTGTCTTCTTCTGTCAAAGTAAGTTTCAACTGTTTATCAATACCTTTTAATTCTCTTTCTACTGTGTCTGAGAATTCTTCTGAGTTTCCATCTTTTTTCTTCCTAGAGTAAGTTCTCTTGTAAACAATGTAGCCCATTTCACCCCATCTTACAGGTCTTTGTTTTTCGTTATTCATTTTTTGTTCTTTTTGTAGGTATTATCCAATTATTTAATAAATTATTTTGTTTTATTTCTGTTAAGGAGGGTATCATTAATAATTTAGCTTCATATGGAATATCTCCTAAAATAAAGTTACATTTTTCACAACACGGTTTACAATTACTTTTATTATGCCCTAAGCTGTTATCTATCCTATCTAATCCTATATCCCCAAATACTCCACAATAAAAACAACCTTCTTTTATTAACTCTCTGTACTCTATAAGAGTAATAGAATTAGAAAAGTTTTTAACTTTGTCTTGATGCGTATAAGATTTGTGTTTTGCTACTTCAGGGCTTCTTTTATGATAAGCTTTTTGATATTGTCTGTTCTCCTCCTTTCTACTATCTATATAACCTGAATCCTTGCTTCTTTTATAATTACAAGCATTACAGATGTTTCTCCTTTTTGTCGGGTCTCTGCTTTGAGGAGAAAAGTTTAATATTTCCCTTTCCTCGCCACATCTTTTACACATTTTTTGTTCAACGTCCATTTTTATATTTATTTAATTATTTTAGATAGAAAAACCTCCCAACTATAGGAGGTTATGTTTTGCAAATTTACAACTATTTTTATTTGTGTGCAAATCAATTACACTATTTGTTATCAAATTTAATAGCTAAAATTTTTCTTTTTATTGTGTTTACAGATTCTTTGTTAACTCCTCTCTTGTAGTAGAAGCTTTCAATTCGTGTTATTCTTTGTAGAGCTGTTTGTGTTGATTTCAAAGGTATAGTTGTTTTAATTTTTCTGAATTCCACTCACATAGTAGAGCATCTTTTTTAATGTTCACTAAGTTTGATTTTCTAAAACCATCACTAACATTGGTATATATGGTATGACCAAACTGCCACATCTGAGCCCATTGTTCGTTTTCTAGGTCAATCTGTATTGCTTTAGGAGCTATATTAAAGATTTTTGTTACCTTCATTTAAAATCAAAAATTAGTTTTGTCTCTATTGTGTTTTCTATGCGTAAAAGTATTTCTTTTAACTCTATTATTGATTCAGCTTCATTAGTTGTGAGTTGGATATACTTGTTAATGCTTTGTGATAATTTTGGAAACCACCAACGTTCTGTTCCTAAATACTCTTCGACTTCCCCTGTGGGTTTTTTACTTTCTTTATCAATCTTTTTGCGGATTTTTAATACTTCTTGTGTTAATACTAGTCCGTTGTCTCCGTCAGGTGTTAGAGAGAATTTGTCATCTAGCTCAATTCTTTTTGTGTTTTTAAATGTGTTGTTCATCTTGTTTTTATTTACTTAATTTTTCTACTATATATTCTTCTAAACTGTCTTGTATTCTTGCTGCCCACTTTTCATTTAAATTATATGCCCCGCCTCCGCATAATTGACCCCAACCCCTCACTAATATAAACGGATGACCATCTATTAATATTTCTCCGTTTTGTTGAGTGATATTTTGTCTTTTGTACTCTTTAAGTTCCCCGTTCAGTATTTGTAAGCACGTTTGTTGAGTCGCTTCGTTGCCGCCTAAAAACTGAAAAACAAAATTATCTCCTGAATAAATCCTACCCATTCCCATCCTATCTACAAATGGCATTGTATAAATATGTGTAAAGGATAATTCTTCTAAAGGAATAGCTTCTACTCTTGCTTTTTCTGATTTCATTTTTTGACGATATTCTTCCATCTCTCTTTTTTCCTCTGCGGCTTGTTTTGAGTTGCCCATAGAATACCATTCATAGGTTTTAGGTTGATTTGTTAGTCTACTGTTTTTAATGAATTTACTCGGCATCTCTTACTTCAATTTTATATATTGAGTTTTTGGTTTTAAGTATGTTGTTCACTAAATCAATCTCCTGAACAATACTCGTCCAAGCTATAGGAAGGTCACGACAAGGGATAGTTGCTCCCATTACATCTATGTCTTTTATACAGTTGTAGAGAAAGAGTTGATAACCAACAGTAGGCTCTTCTAAACAGTAGCCCTGAACCGACCTGTCTCCCACTAACATATCCTGACGAAATCTTTCTCCTGATAGCTTTTCCAATATTAGATACTTTCCTTTCATAATTTTTGTTTTTAATTGATATAGCTTATATAAATAGTTTTTCTTTTCTTAAACTATCGACGGATTCACCGCCAAACAGGATTAGAACCTGTATTATTTATAGAAGCTTTAATTCTTACCGCGATTGGGCGGTCACTGTGTCATTTCGGTAGCGTAGCTTCATTCAAAAGAAGAAGCCTCGACTCTTCTATACCCATACTTCGTAGCTCTAACAACCTGCTCATCCATAAGGTCATCTATGTGTTGACGGACGCTATATACAGAACAACCATACTTATTAGTTATATCTGCTCTTTTTACTACTGGTTTTTCTTGAAATACTTGTAGTACTTGTTCTCTGTTTATTTTATTGTATTTTGTCATTATTTTTAGTTTTTGCGCGAAAAGTAAAAACAGAGGTTGTAAGGCACACATAATCTGTCCTTCTTTCTCGGTAATTTAAAATAAATAAATCATCCTCTGTTCTCATTTTCTTTGCAAATATATAGCTTTTATTTTAGTTGTGCAAGAGTTTTACTGTTTTATTTTGTTTTTGGCGCAAAAAATTTATCGAAAACTGTCTTAAACTCTGAAATCTCCTTAACAGCTTTCTCAACTTTATTTAATGCATACTTAACTCTATCTGTGTTATACTCTAGTGGAATTACAAACTGTTCTGCTCCTATTTTTAAAGGAGGCTTGACGTGACTTCCCTCGCGTCGTATAAAGTAAACACCTGTCTTTTTTACAACTTTACCCATTAATTCCATAGCATAAGCATACAAAATAACTTGTATGTACTCTGGCGACTTGTAGTAATCTTCTTTTGCTTTTCCTCCACTTTTCACATCAAATACAGTACAAACACCATCAGTTTCTGAGTATATATCTATAAAACCTATAATTACCCAATCTCCCATATCTATTAGAATCATTTTTTCATATTCTCCATTTACGGGACGCAACTTAGTAAAATCTAAATTCTCTTGCCCTATAAATCCGTCGGGGTTTTTCTCAGGAAATTCTCCATTTTCAATAGCTTCTCCAATGTAAGAGCCAAGAGCCTTATAAATACCGTGTTTTTGAGGGATTTTAGCCAACTTCTCTTTAATAAAGTCTTCTCGGTACTCAAACCAACTTTGAACTGTTGAATAGCTTATATATGCCTTACCTAAATGTGGCTTACAAAGTTCTTCGTTGTCTTCATAAAACCAACTATTTTCTTCTATTTTTGATGTTAAATTTACCACTTACAAGCTGTTTATTAAATCTGTTATTTGTTTCTCTTTTAACTCTATTGTTTTTTTATTATCTTGGTCGTTGTGTTCAAAATCTGTTCTCACATAAACTGCTCTTATAGTTTCAAACAAAACTTCCTTATCTTTTTTAGTTGGTTTCTTTTTTGCTGAAACAATCTGCTCCTTTAATCCTGAAACTATTTCTAAAGTTAATTGGTTTGTTTTTTCTAGTTCAAATAACCAATTTGTAGGTTTTTGTTCTTCAATGTTTTCTACTTTTTCCTCAACTAAAAATGTTTCTATTTCTGGAAGGTCATACAATTTTCTATGAATTTTAGATAACACTTCTACCTTTCTTACGGCTGATTTATTTAGACTATCAAAATTTTCCGAATTGAAATAGGTAAACTCATCTTCATACGGAATAATACCCTCAGTGTCTACATTCAATATATAGCCAATCTCTTCTAATGAGTAACTGTAGTCACCAGCACCTTTATAGTAGTCTTTCAAATCAATACCTGTAAGCCCCCAGGGTCTTAAATTGTGGTATTTTAAATCTTGGTGGGGAGAAGTTAAGAACCCATTTTTGTTCAGACGTACCCCAATGTAAGGCAATACAATTCCTGCATCAAAATGTACTAATTTATAATCCTGAAAACTGTTTCTTAAAAGATTTACAAAATTTTGCAAGAGGTCTTTTTCTGTTCCTGTGATGTGCTTTACTCTAAGTGTGTTATTGCTTTCATAAGCCACTATAATAGAGGTAAGTTCGCTGAAAAGAGCGTTTCTCCACCCATTGAGTCTGAATTTATATAAAAGCTCCTCTCCCTCATAGACTGTCCTTTGTTCAAAGTCTGCTTTATATTTCCTTTGAAATAATTCTAATTCTTTTTCTGTTGGGGTTAAAGTTTGACTACTTTGAAATGCCCAATACAAATACTTATTTTCCATATAACAATTCTTTTAATTTATTTTTTGTTTCGCTTGGGAATGATTGTTTTAACATCCACTCTCCAAATCCTTTATTATCTTTAACTGCTTTATCTTTATCTTTACCAAAATTATATCTTACAATCCCTTCTGAATCTTTATATAATTTACCTGCATAATCTACCCTAAATCTGTCTTCTTGCAAAAACTCATCTACTTCTTTAACTGTAGTTAATTCTTCGGGTAAAATTTTATATAGTATTTTTTCGGTTGCTATCACATCATTTAAGGCGTTATGTGCGCCATCTAATTCTTCACCAAATAATCTTTTATATATCTCAGACAATGTGTTTGGGTAAAGTCTTCTATATAACTTCATTACATCAAGAAGATTTAAATCCCAATCCGCAAAGGTGATACCTACTCTATTCATTTCGGCTATCAGTAGATTAACATCGTAGGAGTCGCTATTAAATCCACCAATATCTGAGCCATAAAACCAATCTCTTATTCCTTGAGCATACTGCTTAAAAGTTGGCTTACCCTCAACCATTTCGTCTGTAATGCCGTGAACTTCTACACACTCAATAGGTATTTTCATTTCAGGATTTATAAGAATATTCTTTTCCTCCCTTCTACCATCTGGAAATATTTTAATCCCTGCTATTTGGACTATTCTTGCCACTTCGGTATCTACAGAAGTGCTTTCTAAATCAAAGATAATTAATGGTTTTGTTAGTCTCATAATATTTTGCAATTTGTATTGTTATTTTCTAAACGAATATTTCTTAAAAATGTTTCATAGCAACCTGTGTATCTTGTTTCTATCCAAGCCTCTTTTAGTGAGGTATATACTTCTTTTGTTTTTGTGTTTATACACTTTATGGAAGCTACATTTTCTTTTGCTGTAAATGCTCCTGGCTGATTACCATTATTAAAGGCGTGGATAGAGTTTTCTTTTGATGTACACCATTCTAAATTACCTATTTGGTTATTTAATTTATCAGAGTTTATATGATTAACACAGCACTTATTTTCAGGATTTGGTATAAAATGACGAGCCACAAGACGGTGCACTGAAAAATAATAAGGTTTGTTATTCCTCCTAAGAGTGATTATTTTATACCCTCCATATCCTTTATTTGAAGGGGTCATTATTTTTTCTTCATATACTCTTATAGTAGTACCTTTTCTTCCTGTAGCTCGTATCTTTTTTAAGGCTTTTACTCTTCCATAAGTAGATACTTCATATAATCCTTCAAATTCTTCAATATCTTTCCACACCTCTTCCTCTTCAAAATAAATAATTGGTTTTTCTAATCTCATTCTTCTATCTTTAAGTATTTTACGTTATCTGTTACTACTATTTTACCTTGTTCTATTAGTTTGTTTGTTTCTTCTATTCCGTCGCGTTGGACTAGTAGGTTTAGCGTTGATTCTGTGTATATTATTTTCATTTTTAATTCTTTTTTCGTGCGAAAGTTAACTGCTCATTATGACAATGACCTAAATTATTTAATTGGTCGGCTCTATCCCAAAATTCTCTCTCTGGATATTTTTGAAAACTATCTGTTGCGTTATGCACCTTCATTGCTTCTATTTCAGCTTGTATAGCATATATTAAAGCTAATCTTTTTATATCGTACTCATTCATATTCCAATTAATTAACCAATCCCCAAACTCCTAAAGCTATTAAAAATATAAAAATAACTTCTAAACAACCACTGTCATCTGAACGAGCATTTGTTGGGTCTGAAGTTAATTCGCTGTATTTTATGGGGTCATACTTTCTTAACCACTCCATTCTTTCTTTGTGTGTCATTTCTCCATAGTTTTTCATAACTCTCTTTGTCTTAACATTGCATCAGCTCTTCTATAACATTTTTTAGCCCAATCATCTAAATCTTCATTTGTTGGGGTTAAGCCCCTTGGATTTGATAGTTTTATTACAACTGTATTCATTACTTTAGCTGCAAAATAATCTCTTAGAGTCATTCCTGACTGACCTAATTCTTGATTATCTGTTTGGTAATCTTCTCTTGGAAAAGCACTTTTATTTTCCATTTATTCTCTTTCTTTTAGGTTTTACTTCAACTATCTGTTTTTGCTTCTGTTTTTCTAATTTTTTTAAGCGGCGATTTTCTAACACTTCTGCTTCTTTAGCTTCTCTTTCCGCAAGATACTCAAGGCTGTAGAAGTATCCACAATATTGAAATTCTTGTTTATAATGGTTAAAATACCAAATCTTTTCTTCGGGGCAGATAAAAAGAGAACGGGGAAACTTTAATTTAGCTGTTCTCTTGATAATTCTCTGATTTACGTGTAATTCTGTAAATAAATCAAAGTCTATTGGTTCATAAGTTGTCCTTACTCTTCTTATTTCGTCTTTAACTTCTTGTGGAAGAATCTTTACTTTCTCTGTTTGTAGGTATTCTTCTATTGGTAGTTGCTTATATCTCATATTTTTCTTTTAACCTTTTTAACTGCTCTCTTTCGTAAGCTTCTTTTCTTTGTTCTGCTTCGTTTCGTAATCTTATTTTTTCAGCTGTTTCTTTTTCTTCGCGCAAAACTCTTTGTTCATCTGTTTCAAAAGTTATTTTTTTTTTTACAAATTTACTGTTTTATTTTTACTTGTGCAAGTTTATAAGCATAAAAAATCACACTAATTTTAATTAGAATATTTTATTTTTAACCAACTATTGAGAATAGTATACTACTGCTGATATAAGAAGAAACAGAAATCAAAACTTAAATGCTTTAACTCTTTTAATTCTTCTTTATCTTTATAAAATTCCGTTGTTACTTAATCAGTTATCTCTACTTTGTAATTACACATTGCTTGATAAACTTGTGGGTCAATAAGGTCTTTCCATAAAGTAGCTACTCTTTTTATCTCTATTTCCTTTGCAATTTTATATGCTTGAAAGGCTTCTTCGGGTGTGTTATAGCAACCTAAATAAGTTTTTTTCTTATTAATATTTATAGATGCTACATAGTTATAACTATTATATGTGACACCTATATACAGGTTGCCTCTTACTTTACTGCTTTTTGTAAAAAGAATATTAATTTCTTGTGGTACAAAGCAACAAGTTTCGGGAGAATAAGTTTTATTTCCTCTAACTAAAATATCTTTGTCCAAATGCCAACCTTCCATATGCGGTTTATAATTTTCTTCAAACCACTTTGCAAAGTTTTGAAAATTATGCCATTCTTCACAAACTGTTACGTCTTTATATGTGTTTATTTTTTCACTGTACTTTTGATTATATGCCCTGTTTAAAATACCTCTCCATACTTCATAACTTTTATAATTAGCTGTATATTTTCCTAACCCATAATAACCAATTCCGTGTATTGTGGGGTGAAATGGGTTTTTTATTTTTCCATTTTTAATATCATCGTATTTCCTATTTTTTAATACTGTACCATCTTTTAATATAATCGTACAATTCTTTTCTTTAAAATACTCAATTATTTCTACTTCATATCCTTGATAAGTAATGTATTTTTCTCCTATTCTTTCTGTTAAAGTCATCCTTATTATTAGTTTCAAATTAAAAAAGCCCTCAGATATAAACGAAAAAAGAGACGCAGGGCTCTCACACACCTTTGTCTCTTTTCGTCCTAATCTGAGGTATTCCTCATTATTTTAACGATTTTAGTGGTGAGAGATAAAATCAATTTTTCCGCAATAAAATAAAACAGTAATAATCTGTTTAAAGGGCAAATATACAACTAAACAACAGCATATACAAATCAATGACATTGGTTGTTATCATAAGTCCCACTTTCTAAACACTCTATATAATAATCAAACATTTCTCCTAATTCTTCTCTATTCATATATTGTGTTTCACGCCATCTTTGAATATTTAGCCAATAGGCAAAATTTACAAGTTCTTCTTTTAAGTTTTCCATTATTCAATTATTTCTAACTCTTCCTCGTCAAACCACTCATAACTATCTGTATCCCCTATTCTAACTGTTATGGGAAAGTTTTCGCCTATTACAATACTATCTACGGTTAATTTATATTTATTTAGATGAGGGTCATACTTATCTTCTTTTATTTTAACTTCTTTTCCCGCCCACTTTTCTTCTAAATAACAATCTTGGCAAATAACTACATCTATAATCTCATTATTACCAAACTCATCTACTGTTGTAGCTTGTCTAGTTAAGGATGTATCTGTTTGATGATACATAAAATCTTTTCCACATTTTGGACAATCTGTTATTATGTGCATAATTTTATAATTTAAACTTTAAATACCCTTGTGTATTCCAAACCTCACCTTTCCCATCATAGAAATTAGCATCTCCACGTTTATCATACGACCCTCTCAATCCTATACCTATCTTTTCAGTTATAAGGTATTCTACAGCACCTTCAACGGCGAGTAAAGGATAAGTAGCGGCACGGTGGATAAGACCTATTTTAGCTCCTCCTTTCAAAGATAATCGTTCCAAAGGTAATCTATACCCAACTCCGCAAGAAGTCTCCAAATAACCGTCTTTTAAGTCTGCATAATGTATTTGCGGACGAACATAAATATTATTAGCAAACTCCGCATCAAATTCAACACCACCATAAAATAAATGTTTTTGAAAAACCATATTATCGGTTGTGATGTTTATTGAGTGTTGGTCTTGTGCATAAGATAATGTTGTTAATAGTAACAACGTAATTAGTTTTTTCATTTATTTTATATTTACTGTATAATCTTCAACTTCTCCATTAAAAAGTGTTTCACAACTGCTTGCAAATGTGTTATACTTCATAGAAATCCTCATCCTTGTCTCCCCTATAGGTGCAAGAGATGGAATTTTAATGCTTCCATTAACAACAGTTAGTTTAGATTTATTAATGTTTAGGAGCTGTTCTCCATTATCTAAAAAATCCCCATCTTTATTAAAATCTATCCACACTCTATATGTCTCACTTAATGTGGAGCTTGACCAGTATGGAGATATAGATATTGTGTTTGTTGAGTTTCTTAATAAATCTGTTTTTATAGTTGTAAAATTACCATATCCCCCATTATTACCTGAATAATTATTAATAGTCCCTATTTGTACTTTATTTATACATTCTTTAGTACTTTTTCCGTAAGAAGAGCAGTAAACAACAGGTTTAGGAAGAGTGGTTACAGTTATTATATTACTTGCAGGAGACTTATTGCCCGCCGCATCTACAGATATAATATGAAAGCTATATGTAGTTGCAGGTTGTAGACCAGTGACGGTATAATTTGTGTTTGTAGTTGATGTTTTATACACACCATCTTGATAAATTTCATACGTTATTTGCCCTGACATTTTTATAGTAAAAAACAATAAAAATATCATATAGTATATTGGATTCTTCAATTTAATTAAATTCACAGCAATATTAAATTTTCTTAACGTTTTTTTAAGTTTGTTTTGGTTATTTATACTATCATTGTAAAAATCAAAAGTATTCATAAACTTAGTATACTCTTTATTAAGGATAACCTCCTCTTTTATTTTAGGAACTTCCTCCAACTCTGTTATATTTAATTTTTCCGAATAGAAGCTATAGTAATGTCTTTTACATAAAGCTTCTTCGTCTCGTATAACAACCGACCTGTCTTCACAATATTTACATTTCATAATTTAGTTATTTCAGTATCTCTTTTAATTTAATTATTACTTCTCTTAAATGTCTATTATTATCATAAACATTCAAAAACATACCTTGTGGCTCTACTGCTGTAAATAAGGATTTCACAAAATAACTGTCTTTAAAAAACCTTGATTGACAAGGCTCTAAAATATCAGGAAAACTCTCTTCTGTTGTAAATAATCCACAAATCCAATCTTCTTTTCTCTTTTTAAGTAAAATGTAAGGGTGAGCAAACACATTGTGCATAAGTACATCTCCAACTTTATACTCTACAGGTTTTCTTTTTGATGTAGTTGTTGGCATAGCTGTAACCCAACCTATTAACTGCTCTTGTGAGTATTTACCCTCTTTTATCTTCTTTAATAGTGTTTCTTTATCCATAGTTAACTTTTAATCTCTCCATAAATAGGAGTATATTCTTCCATACACACTTTTAAACTATATGTTCCGTTTGCATTAGGGTTTGGAACATATCTTGGAGTGCCGTCAGCAGAAACTTCCGTCTCTGACTTATAAAACAAACACATAGCTTTTGTTAAGAAAGCCGTTGGGTATTTGATTGCATTTTTCATATTTTTCGCGCAAAAAAGAATTAAACAGACAGAAATTTTTCCAAAACCTCTTTATCTCTATTAACCTCAACCAACTGCTCTTCACAACTCCAAATAAAGCTTTTCTGTACTTGCTCAAACATCTCAATAGATTCCTCTAAAGATAGATTATCATTTAATAAGTGCATAATACTTTCAAATGCTAATTGTTTCTCTGTTAGTTTTTCTTTTTCTCGGCGTTTTTGAAGATAGTTAATTAATCTTTCTCTCCAAGTCATTATTATTTTCGTCATTTTATATATTTTTTACAAAGGTATTAATTATTTTCGGCAAAACAAAATAAAAAACAGAAATTTTTATATTGGTAATGGAATTTTAGAAATAACATTAGTTGAAACGTGTGTATAAATTTCAGTGGTTTTACTACTTGAATGTCCTAAATGTTGTTGTATGTATCTTAAATCTGTACCTGCCTCTAATAAAGCAGTAGCATTTGAATGCCTTAGCAAATGAAAATGATAGTTTTTGCCTAAATACTTTTTCACAATTTGGTTGCAGCTAGTGTGTGAGTATTGTAAATCGAATTGACCATTAAACAAATACTCTTTTGGCTTATATTCTTTAAAGTAAAGCCTTAAAATATCTAAAATCTTTTCTGACAAACCCACAATTCTATCTTTACGACCTTTACTTTGACGAATAGTGATAATCATTCTTTTACTATCAATATCACTAATTTTCAAGTTACAAACTTCTGAAACACGCATTCCAGTACTATAAGCTAACGCAATAATTGCCTTATGTTTTGAGTTGGTAATTTTTGAGATAGCATCTAATAAAAATTCCTTTTCAATAATTTGAGGAAGTCTTCTTTCAGAACGAGGATATTCAATGTGTTTAAATTTCAAAGGCTGTTTTATCACAGACTTATAAAAAAGTTTTAAAGCTGAAATACTATGACACATTGAATTCCTTGTCTTAAATTGAAGTAACCACGTTTTAATGGATGATTCGTTAATTTTTGATGGTTCTGTAAACAAATTATTATGTCCTCGCAAAAATAAATCTACTTGTGAGGAATAGTTTTTTATCGTGTTTTCAGAATAGTTTTTTAAAACTAACTCTTTCCGATACAAATCGAGGTACTTAGGAATTTCCATTTGTTAAGTATTAAGTTTATTGGTGTTTACACATTTTTTGTACAAATAGTAGTTA
>JACCDI010428799.1_pt1 | contig 75161 bp, 66 predicted proteins | sample 7442791 | NCBI WGS metagenome assembly JACCDI01 (sample SAMN15323434, study PRJNA562643) | freshwater metagenome | isolation source: river surface water | place: USA:Blue River Watershed | collected 2017-08-15
TGCCCGGAATAAATGGCGATCTGATCGATACGCTGCGTCATGCGTTCTAAAGCGGTCACTGGTCGATTCATTGACATCACCTAAAAAAAGGGAGGGGTTACCCCCTCCCTGGTTTACCACCGATTACTTATTCGGCGAATCATTGCCGATGTTGTAGTACAAGCCATTAATCTTGGTCCAATACGGCACCACGACTTTGGCAAATTTCCGCTGGGACTCCAACACTTCTTTGAACAACGGATTACGAGCCGCCTCGCGGTCATACACCACGTTGGTCGCCTTAATGAAGGTGGAATAGAACTCCTTCGGCGTATCGTGCACCGTCACCTTATGCTCACGCTTCAATTTCTCGAGCGCCACCGCATTTCGATACACGTTGTAGGTGTACGTCTCGGCCTGGCTCGCCAATACCGCATTCTCGATCACGGCTTTCAAGTCAGCGGGAAGCTTATTCCACACGGTCTTGTTGATCAGCAGCTCACCCACGTCGGTCGACTGATGCAACCCCTGAAGGTAGTAGTGCTTGAACACGTTATGGAAACCCAGAATCATGTCGTCTGCAGGCCCAATCCACTCCGCGGCATCGATCACCCCACGTTGCGCGGCCGGCACGATCTCACCGCCGGGCATGGCCACCGCCGTGATCCCCATCTCCTTGAAGATCTCACCGGTTAATCCGGGTGGCGAGCGGTATTTCATCTTGCGCATATCGTCGATCGACTTGATGGGCGTCTTAAACCAGCCAAAGGGATCCGGTCCCATCGGTTGGATCATGAAGGGCTCGACATTGACCTTTAAGCCTTCGGCGAAGAGCTTCTTGTAGAGGGCATTACCACCCCCCTCACTTAACCAGGCCATGTGGGACAACTGATCCATTCCCGTACCCGCGCCCGCGGCAGGGTTTGAGAACAAGGCAGCGGCAGTGTTCTTACCCGACCAGTAATGCGTCCAGGCAAATCCACCATCCACGACACCCTTATCCACCGCATCCAAAATTCCAAAGGCCCCCACAACGGCGCCGTCCGGAAGGATCTCCATTTTGATGCGTCCATTGGACATCTTCTCGACACGTTCACCAAACTTCTTCATCAAATCAAAATAGATACTCGCGGTCGGAACACCCGTTTGTATCTTCATGCGCACGGTCTGCTGCGCGTAGGCGGATGTTGCCATCGCTCCCACGGCCAGCACGGACACCGTCGCCACCGCCTTTTTAAGTAAGTTCAACATGCTTGGTCTCCTCGTATTTACTTCGTAATGGACGCTCGATGATCTGAGCGCTCTTCAAGCTGGCGGGCGGTATCGCGCCCCCACCGGCCTGAATCAGGTCCGCTGCACGCTCGGCAATCGCGATGGCAGCCGCATTGGTATTTCCCGACACGAGTGTCGGCATAATGGAACAGTCCACCACACGCAGACCGGTCACGCCGCGCACCCGCAGATGATCGTCCACGACGGCTTGGGAATCGTTGCCCATCTTGCAGGTGCCCGACGGATGGAAAATCGTGGCACCGGTATTGCGGACAAACTCCAGTAGTTCCGCATCCGACTGCGCACTCTGGCCGGGTTTATGCTCGTGCTTCACGTACGGCATCATCTCCGGACTCTCGGCGATGGAGCGTGCGAGCCGTACCGACGCCACCGCCGTGTCCCGATCCAGTGCGGTCGACAGATAATTGGGCATCATCAATGGCGCATCGAGCGGATTCGTCGACCGAAGCTTCAGGTGCCCCCGAGATTCCGGGCGCAGCTGGCATACCGACATCGTGAATCCAGAAAACGGATGCACCCGGCCGCCGGCCATATCCGCCGATAAGGTGGCCACATGAAACTGGACATCGGGTCGTCCGTCGGTCGCCAAGGGTGTACGCGCAAAGCATCCGCCCTGATTAATGCCCACCGCCAGCGGACCACGGCGCATCAAAAACCACTGCAGACCAATCTTCGCCTGACCCCACCACGACCTCAGTTGATCGTTCGTGGTGATGGGTTTACTGCACTCATAGATCAGCCGTATCTGCAGATGATCCTGAAGGTTTTCGCCCACTCCCGGGCTGTCGACAACAATCGGTATTCCCATCGCCTTCAGGTGCTCCGCTGGTCCAATGCCCGACAGCATCAGAATCTGCGGCGAATGCAACGCCCCTGCCGACAAGATGACCTCTCGGTCCGCATGGGCCGTCTCCACCACACCGTCTCGCAGGTAACGTATGCCCATAACGCGCGTACCCGACATGACCAAACCGGTGGTGTGCGCTTCGGTGATCACCGTTAAATTCGACCGCCCACGCGCCGGCTTCAGGTAGGCCACGGCCGAACTGCAACGCAGACCATTCGCGGTGGTGAGCTGGTAATACCCCACACCCTCCTGGTGCGCCCCATTGAAATCATCATTTCGCGGAATGCCGCGCGAATTCGCACCGCGGATAAACGCTTCGATCAGCTCGTGCCGATCGCCAATATCGGAGACACGCAGGGGACCGGCATTTCCGTGGAACTCATCCGCCCCCCGCTGGTTCGACTCGGATCGAATAAAGTAGGGCAATAAATCGGCATAGCCCCAGCCCCGATTCCCCAGGTCCGCCCAGTGATCAAAATCCTCACGTTGACCACGAATGTAGATCAATCCATTAATCGAGCTCGATCCGCCCAAGGTCTTACCACGCGGCCAGTAAATCTGGCGGCCATTCATGTTGGGATCCGGTTCCGTGTGCAGGCACCAGTTGTATTTCTTACTCCACATGGTCTTGCCGTATCCAATCGGCAGATGGATCCACACGGAGGCATCCCGCGGTCCGGCCTCCACGAGCAGGACCCGAACAGCGGGATCGTCGGACAAACGCGCGGCCATCGCGCATCCGGAAGAGCCCGCTCCCACGACGATGTAGTCAAATGTCGCCATCGAATATTTATGCGTTGCGGAGGCCATTTGTTGAGATAGAGAGGGGAAGTGTAGACTGGAAAAATGGAACAAAACGTCCCGAAAATCAGGAAACGCTCAGTGGTTTCCCCCACCCCATCGCGACGCAGCGCAGCATCTCGACGCAGCGCAACAACCCATGATGGTCCGGGTGCCGAGGAGCTACGACAGCAACATGCCGCCCATCGCAGTCTGGAAGTCTTGCGCTGTATTGCGCAGTCCCCCGGCGCAATGGCCTTGGCCGAGATCGCCACGGCGCTGCAACTTCCGAAATCCACGGTTCATCGGATCTGCCTGCAACTGACAGCGCAGCACTACCTGACCCATAGCAGTCATGAGAAGACATTTTCGGTCGGCCCCGCACTGCGCACATTGGCGTTCAATACGCTCAATAACAGTGTCTTGCGAAGTCTTCGTCATCAGGTGCTCGCCGAGCTCGTCCACGACGTGGGTGAGACCTGTAACCTCACCACGCTCGATGGTGCCGAAGTGCTGTACCTGGACCGGGTGGAGGCGCGATGGCCACTTCGACTGAGCCTGGAAGTTGGCTCCCGGGTACCGATCCATTGCACGGCAAGCGGAAAACTCTTTCTCGCCCTGTCACCACCCACGACACGACAGACCATCTTGGACGCCGTCACGCTTGAGAAATACACCGCGAATACCATCGTTTCAAAACGAAAACTCGAAAGCACCCTAGTCGAGATTGAACGACGTGGCTATTCGATTGATGCCGAGGAATTTATCCCAGGGCTGATTGCATTGGCCGTCCCCATCTTCAGCCCGGAGGGTTCAATACAGGCCGCACTGGCCATCCACGCCCCCACATCGCGCGTCCCGCTGAAAAACATCATGAACTGGCTGGCGCCCCTTCAAGCGGCGGCCACGCAGATGACAAAGCTGTTGTAACTATTTTTTCTTAAATACCTTTGCGCAGACCAATGCCGTGCATATCCCGACCAAAATGGCCCACTCCAGCGACACGAGCACCGTTCCACAGGCCGTGACCACCATCGGAATCGACTCCCTCGGGCCCGCCGCCCACTCGTGCTGGATTTGACGACGGTCGATCAAGCCCCAGGCGACAGCCAATAACAGGGCCGCGATCACCACATAGGGAAGATGGGTGGCTAATGGGGCCACAAAGAGGAGGATCAGCAGCAAAAACACACCGGCGCTCGCCGCCGAGAGTGGCGTGCGCGCACCGGCGGCCGAATTAACCCCGGAACGATTGAAGGATCCACTCGAGGGATACGCGGAGAACAACGATCCTCCAATGTTGGCAACACCCTGGCCGATAAACTCCTGGTCTGCATCAAAACGATCCTGGTGTTTGAGGGCCATCGCACGCGCGATGGCCATCGCCTCCGTGGAGGCCAACAACACCATGACCAGTGCAGGACCAAACAGTTGCTGCAAGGTATCCAGCTGAAGATGCGGCAACGACAGCGGCGGAATGGCACCGGGAATGCCCTCCACTCTGCGGAATACAGCATCTGCGCCACCGAAGGCCTCCATGACCGCCGCGGCCAGGCTGCCCGCAATGACACCGATCAACATGGCCGGAATCTTGGAATTCCATGGACGCCACAATCGCATCACCGATAGTGTCAGGATCACCAGAAGTGGCGACCACCATATTACCTGCCCGGCCATCAATGCACGAATCGCAGTGTCTGCGGTATCCAGAACGGATGTGCCACGCGGGATCGTGAGCCCCAACAAGGTGCCCACCTGACTATTGATGATGAGTATCGCTGCCCCAACCGTAAACCCAACGATGACCGAGTGCGGCACTTTGTCGACCCACTTACCAGCGCCACCAACGCCCAACGCCAACTGGATCACACCCACAAGAAAACTCAAGGTCAACACAAGGGCGACGTAGTCCGCCGACTCCGGGAGGGCCAGTGGCGCAATCAATGCCATGGTGGTCAATGAGATCGCATTGGCCGGTCCGGTCACCATCAGACGACTCGAACCGAACAGGGCAGCCAGCAGGCACGGCACCATCGCGGCGTAAAGCCCATAATGGGGAGGCATACCGGCCAAGGTGGCGAACGCCAGGCCTTGTGGCAGCACGACCACTGCGCCGGTCAGTCCTGCCAGCAGATCGGCCCGGATCACTCCGGGAGAGCGCCATTCCGAACTCCAACGCGTAATCGGTAACCACGACATGAACGGGACTATACCCAATCCACCAACTTCAAACGCTGCACCTTCCCGGATGGTCCTCGTGGCAGATCATGAACAAAATGAAATTCCTTTGGTGTCTTGTATTTACCAAGTGCCGACAGACAAAAGGTTCGTATCTCCTCGTGCGAGCACGTCTGGCCGTCTTTCAGGACCAGACACGCCAGAATTTCCTGGCCGTAATTCGCATCTGGAACCCCCACACAGGCCGCATCCAGCACCGCAGGATGCTGCAATAACACCTCGTCGATTTCTCGGGGTGCGATGTTTTCGCCGCCCTTGATGATGAGTTCCTTAAGACGACCGGTCACGAAATAAAATCCATCGGCATCGCGCAAACCAAGATCCCCTGTTCGCAGCCAACCATCGCGATCAAACGCCTTTGCCGTTTCAGCCTCGTTCTTGTAATAGCCATTCATGACATTCGGCCCGCGCAGACAGATCTCCCCGGTCTGACCCGTGCGGAGTGACGCACCCTGCGCATCGATCACCTTGGCCTGAACGCCGCAGGGCAATCCTGGACTGCCGTAGCGTTTACGATCATCGTGCGGATTGCAAAACACCACCGAGGCCGACTCGGTCATGCCCATCGCCTCCACCACCTCAATGCCAAAGCGTTCCTCAAAGGCACGGTGCTGCTCCGGTGGCAATGGAGCAGACGCCGAACGTCCAAATCGCACATGGCGAAGTGCATTGGCCGATGGCGCGCTTGGCTCGCTGGCCGCATTCAAGAGATACGCAATGATGGTGGGCACCATATTGATCCACGTGCATTGAAAATCCATCACAGCGGGCCACCACTGCGACACCGAAAATTTCTGAGCACAAACGATGCTTCCCCCGGAATAGAACGGCGTGACGGTCGCAATCGACTGACCATTAATGTGATAAATCGGAAGTGAACTCAGCACGCGATCCGAGGAACTCAACCCATGCCACTGGCTGACCGACACCGCGGCATGCAGGAGATTGCGATGGGTTAACCGCACTCCTTTTGGAGTACCGGTGGTGCCCGATGTGTACATGAGCAGGGCGGGCGTATCCGGATCCGAATCGCCCAATGCCCGTAACGCCTCCGCACTCTCGATGATCGACAGCGGGGGATCGCCATCGAGCATCACCGCGTCGGTATCGATATCGATGCAGCGAATCTGTCGGTTCACCCGCGCGTAGGCCTCATCCAATGACGCCCGCTGGGCCTTTCCAACAAACACCACCTGACAATCGCTGTGCTCCAAGACCCAGGCCAGCTGATCGCGATGCGCCAGCAAATTGAAGGGCGTGACCACATATCCTGCCGCCATAATCGATAAAAACAGGCGTGAGGTCTGAATTCCATTCTGAACATACAGCCCGATGTGCGTGCCCGGCGCGATCCCGAGGGCCCGTAAGGAAAGCGCGAGCTGATGGGTTTGTTGCACCAACTCGCCATAGGAGAGCTGCCGACCGGTCTCCGGGGAGATCAACAAGGGCGACTCCGGTTGGTGACGGCCCCAGTGCAGCAGGACCTGCTGGAATGTGTTCATGGATTAGCGGCCTACGGCATCAAAATAGTCCGCCAATAGCTCGTCCACCGATGGCACCACCTCCTGAATCGGTCGGGCGATACGCGTGATATTCATGTAATGCCGATAATTCATGTTGTCCGAGAAATTATTGCGCCCCCACGTGCCACATCCCATGGACAGCGAGAACGGCAATCCGTTGTCAAAACTGCCCCCAGTGGCAATCGCGTGGGCCTGATTGACAATGACACGGCACACCGGAAGCTGCTCGGCCAGCGCGCGGGCACGCCCTTCCATGACGGGGCCGGCCGATGCGGTGTGCAGCCCCACGGAGTGCCCCGCACCCTGATACGCATAAATCGCCCGCACCGTCTCCATTGCCGCCGGGAAATCCCGAGCCTCCCAGACCGTCAGAACCGGGCTTAATTTCTCACCGGAAAACGGATAGGCAGGGCCCGCTCCGGTCTCCTCCACCATAAGGAAATCTGCCTCACGGGCTCCGGGTGTCTGGAGGCCCGCGCGCTGAGCGATCAGCGCGGCAGACTGCGCGGTGGCGGCCGACCCCAGCTTCCCGTCGGGAAACATGAAGGCCTGCAGACGCTGCTTATCGGCATCGGTCAGCAACACCCCACCGTGCGCCGACAGGGCCGCCATTGCCGGGCCGTAAACGTCCGCCACGATCACCACCCCGTTTTCACTGGAGCAGCTCGTCGCGTTATCAAATGTCTTCGAACGCGCAATCTTGTCGGCGGCCGCCGAAAGGTCTGCATGTTCATCGATCACGACCACCACGTTGCCTGCGCCCACTCCAAAGGCAGGCGTACCGCTGGAATAGGCAGCACGAATATTCGCCTGCGATCCGGTCGCCACCACGAGATCCGCACATCGCATCAGTTCAAGGGTCGCTGCTTTAGAAATGGGAGACGGCAGCATCTGCACCAGATCCCGAGGCGCACCCACCCGATCCAGTTGCTGATGCACGAACTCCAGCAGTCGTGCACAGGTCGAGGCGCCCTTCGGGGACGGCGCCACGATAATCGCATTTCGGCATTTCAACGCATTCAAAATCTTATTGATGGGTGTCGCACCAGGATTGGTGGACGGGGTGATCGCCGCCACGACGCCCGCCGGTCGCGCAATCTCGGTAATGCCCCGCTCGCGATCGTCGCGCAGCACACCAACCGACACCGCGCCTTTCAGGTCGCGAACCAGCCCCAGGGTTTTACGAAAATTTTTCTTAAATTTATCGTCCGCATTTCCAATTCCCGAATCTTGCACGGCGAGCTCCGCGAGCTCACGATTCCGCGCCGGCTCCAGAATCGCCCAGGCCACCGCCGACACCATGAGGTCGACTTGCACCTGAGCATATCCGTCGATTCGGCTCTGAGCCGCTCGCGCACGATTGATCAGCGTCTTAATGGATTCCACTACATCGCTATTGGGCACCGTCACAATGGATTCATCCTTTTGTCATACATTACGATTTACGCCGAGCAAAGGTCGATCGAAGTGCCGGATAGAACACCCCGATTGCGGCGATGATTAAAATCACCAGACTGATCGGTCGTGTAAAGAAGATCGTCCAGTCATTATTAAAGCTGACCATCGTGGTCATAAAGTTATCCTCCGCCAGGGGGCCGAGAATCGTTCCCAGCACCAGCGGAGCAATCGGAAACTTAAAGCGCTCAAAAAGAAAACCCAACAGTCCAAACGCGGCAATGACGTAGAGGTCAGACGCATTGTTGCGCGCGGCAAACGCCCCGACAAAACAGAACATCACCACAAATGCCGAGACGGCCGCCTCGGGGGCATCCAGCACTTTCGTGAGTGGCTTTATCGCAAAGTATCCCAGTACGCACATCCCAACAATCGCAATGAAGACCGAGGCGAAGATCGTGTAGATGAGCGCGGAACTGCTCACGAAGACCTGCGGCCCGGGTTGAATGCCATGCAGTAAAAAGGCGGCCAGAATAATGGCCGTCGCCCCGCTGCCCGGGATTCCCATCGTCAATAAAGGCACAAGAGCGCCCCCCACCGATGCGGTCGCCGCCGACTTTGCAGCAATAATGCCCTCGGGCGCACCGGTGCCGAGTTTGTTGCCGTTCTTCCCATACTGTTTCTCCATGCCATAGGCCACAAAGGACGACACCGTGGCACCCGCACCCGGCACGAGCCCCACCACCACTCCCGTTGCCGTGCCGCGGGCAAAACTACCCCGCATCGGCAGCATCTCGCGCAGTGTTGGAAATGCGGTGACAAAGCGCTTCTCCTTGCTCGCCGGATCCACCTCCCCCTCACTGGGGTATCCGGCCGCCAGCCGTGTCAGCACCTCCCCAATGCCGTAGGCGCCCACCATCACCAGCAGAAATTCCAAACCGTCCTGCAGAAAGGGTTGACCAAAGGTAAGGCGATCCTGCCCATACATCGAATCCACGCCCACCGTGGCGATTAACAACCCCATGCACAGACTGATCAGGGCATTCACCATCGATTTACCGCCGAGCGAGACGACACTGGAGAGCCCAAACACAATCACCGCAAAGAACTCTGGACTGGAAAATTTAAGTGCGATTTCCGCCACCGGTTTTGCCATGGCCACCATCAAAATCGCCGAGGAGATGCCGCCCACAAACGCGGCGATCAAGGAATACCCAAGGGCTTTGGCCGCCAACCCCTGGCGGGTCATTTCGTAGCCGTCCCATAACAGCGGCACGTCCATCGGTTCACCTGGAATACGGAACAAGATCGCCGTGATCGCGCCGCCGTAGGTGCCCGATACATACATTGCCGTAAGAAGAATCAGCGCGGGACCCACTCCCATCTGATAGGTGAACGGCAACGCCAGCACCACACCCATTACCAGGGTAAGACCCGGCAGCACCGCCACCAACATCCCCAGGACCAACCCGATCACCATGACGAGCAGATTCACGGGGGTAAACACCGTGAGCACGCCCTGGGCCAACTGAATCACTACATCCATGATCACCGCACTCCAATGAGTTGCATTAATCCCAATGAGAGCGCCTTAAATGGCCCCTCACCTAAGGGCAGGGAGATATAGGCGACCTTCATGAACACAAAGAAAAAGGCGAAACTGCCGACGATGCTCATCAACGGATTCCAGAGACGATGACGAAATCCGCCGACGGCAGAGAATAGGGACAAAAACAGGGCGCTGCTCACAAAAAACCCAATGACTTGAATCCCGATCGCATAGGCCGCAATCAAGACAATTCCGCCTGCCAACTTCCATGGCTGAATCGGCTCGCTGGGCGAATCCTCTGCGCTGGGGCTACTGGCCATCAGCGTCTTGACCGACCCCACCTCCTCGCCGCGTTCGGCAGCCTGTTCCTGCCGATCGATGAATCCCGAGAACTGATCTTTAGCGGCAGCGAGACGCTTCAGGGATTCATAGACACACAGCAGCGCCATGAGCGACAGAATAAGGCGCGGCCAGAATGCCGGCCCCAGCCGTCCGTCTGACGCGCCCACCGTAATCTCGGACAAAGACCACAGACAAAACATAGAAAAGCCGAACAACACCACATAGGGCATTGCACGTTGCACTCGATTCATGACGACCTCTTCAGCAGGACAATCTGCCGGTGGTGCACCGCCCCCTTAGGGCGGTGCACCACCGGCAGTGGATGCGTTACGCCTTGTTGGTCTCGATGGCTTTCAACTCCCGCTGCAAAAACGCGGCCGAATCCCTCTGGGCGATGAAACTGTCCGCAAAGGCGAGCTCCTCGGCCAGGTACTCCTTGAACTCTTTCGATTGCGCCGCTTTTTCAATCGCGGCCGATAACACCTTCACCTGGGCCGGATCTGTTCCGGCACGCATCACGATGGCCCGGAATTGACTGATGTTGATGGTGAATCCCGAGTTCTTCACCAAGGGAATATCTTTGTAGCCTGGTGCCGGTGCGTCCGCAAAAAAAGCGACGGGACGCATCTGATTCGATTTTAGAAACGACCCCACATCACCGGCCTGTTCCATCAGCACATCGGCATGCCCACCCAGAATCGACGCGTAGCGTTCGCCCGGTTTGGCAAACGGCACCAAACGGAATTTATGGCCTTTGGCCATCATCTGTTTCACCATAATCTCATCCGCACTGCCAAATCCCAGGATAGCCACTTTCACTTCATTGGTCTTAGAGTCATTCAACAGGTCCTGGAAGGTTTTCCATTTGCTATCTGTCTTGACGAACAGCCCCGTCGGCTGGCGGATCATTATGCCGAGCGGGACAATTTCATCCAACTTCCATCGCGCCCCACCACCGCTGGACAGCGTGGCCAAGGTATCGCCGATCAGTATGCCGATGGAGTAACCATCCGCCGCAGCGGTCAGCAGCTTGGTCATGCCGGTGTTGCCCGTTGCACCGGCCACGTTCACCACAGGAAACGAGACTTTGAGGTCGTCTTCCAGCATCTTTCCGATTTTTCGTGCGAGCTGGTCGGCCCCTCCACCCGCGCCCCACGGCACCACGAATTCGATCGGGCGGCCAGGATACTTAGACTGCGCCCATGCGGCGCCAGCCGACCACAGACCGCTGGATGCGGCCGTCACGCCTAAGCAGGCACCCAGTACACGACGACGGGACTCTGAATGATTCATAAAACCTTCTCCTCAGGAAGTGAATGTCAAAGTCACGTTATTAGAATTTGCGGTGCACAAAAGTACCGAATTATGAAAAATTTTGGGATATTCTGGATACCACTATGGAGAGCAACCAATCCAATGCATCGGCAATACGGGCGTTTCGCATGCTGGAGTGTCTATCCGGCAACGATGGGCTATCCCTGGCCGAACTCATGCAACGCACGGCCCTTCCCAAACAAACCGTCCACCGGATTCTGGAGCAATTGCAATTTTCCGGACTGGTCGTGAAATATCCCGGCGATAAACGCTATCAACTCGGCCGTCGTGTCGAGCGATTCGCGACCCACGTGCTGATGGGCGGTCAAAGCCAGCGCGAGCGCCATGCCATCCTGCAATCCTTGGTGGCCGATGTCGAAGAAACCTGCAACCTGACCGCGTTGGCGGGCTCCGATATCGTCTACCTCGATCGCGTGGAAGCGGCCTGGCCTCTACGCGTCATTCTGAGTCCCGGTTCGCATGTGCCCCTTCACGCGACGGCAAGTGGCAAACTCCTCCTGGCCCTGTTACCGAAGCAACAACGCGAGCGCCTGCTCCGCGTTCTGTCCATGCGCGCGCTCACTCACCATACCTTGACCACGCATGAACAGTTGCAACAAGAGCTGGTCACGATACGCAAGAACCGCATTAGCCTAAACCGCGAGGAACACCTCCAGGGGCTGATTGCCGTCGCAGTGCCCGTCATGCTGGATAAAGAAAAGGCCTGCGCGGCAGTTGCCTTGCAGGCCCCCATCGGGCGGAAAACCCTGGATGATCTGTTAGACGTTGTGCCTCGGATGCGACAAGCCGCCTCCGAGCTTGCACTCACGTTTCACACTGAAGACACCGACCATCATACGTAGTCTTTATATTTCTCCAGGAATCGAACCGGTTTACTGAGCGCGTCCCGACGAAACGGATCGCCGAGCTCTCGTGTGCACATGATCTCAATCACGCAGGTCTTGCGCTGGTTCATCTGCAGATCAATCGCCTTCTTTAAGGCGGCGCCAACCCCCTCGAGCGCGTCCACCACGATGCCTTCCGCGCCCATGGATCGGGCAATCGCGGCAAAGCTTGGGCTCTCCAGCTCTCCGGCGACAAACCGTCGATTGTAGAAGTCCACCTGATTCTTCTTCTCCGCCCCCCACTGACGATTGTGGAAGACCACCGCCGTGACGGGAATATCGTGCCGTACCGCCGTCATGATCTCCACCATGCTCATGGCCCACGCACCATCGCCCGCATAAGCGATGGCCGGACGATCCATGGCGGCGCATTTCGCACCGATGATGGTGGGCAGGGCATAACCGCAGTTGCCGAAACTCATCGGCGCAAAGAAACTGCGCGGCTCTTCAAACCGGAGGTAGCTATTGGCCACGGAATTGATATTCCCAATATCCGTCGAGACCATGGCACGCGCCGGCATCGCCTTCTCGAGTTCACGCAGCACCTGACGCGGATGAAGGTAATGACCACCGTTAAACGTGCGCTCATGTTTGGCCTCTTCGATCATGTCCAGGCTGTACGCGTCACGCTCGTGGGTCCACTCGGTCAGCTCTTTCTCCCAGGCATCCTTCTCCAACTTGATCTTGTCGGCACGCTCCGCTTTGGTCGCATCACAGGCGAGTGACGCCGATGCAACGCGGGCGAGTAACGCCTTCGCGACCGCCTTCGCATCGCCATGAATACCCACCGAAATCTTTTTCACTAATCCAAGATTGGTGTGATCCGCCTCGACCTGGATGATCTTGGCCTCCTTGGGCCAGTAATCCATGCCGTGTTGCGGCAGGGTGCCAAATGGCCCCATCCGGGATCCCAACGCGATCACCACATCGGCCTGGGCGATGAGCTTCATCGCCGCTTTCGAGCCCTGATATCCCAGAGGGCCGGCCCACAACGGGTGGCTTGCAGGGAACGCATCATTGCGCAGATAGCCGGTGGCGACCGGCGCTCCCAGGCGCTCGGCCAATAACTTGCATTCCTCTACCGCATCCCCCATCACCACGCCGCCTCCGGCCAGAATGACCGGGAATTTCGCCGTGGCGAGCAGATCCGCGGCGGCCCGCAGACTGTTCTCGCCTCCCGATCCGCGTTCCACGCGCATCGGCTTGGGGATCTCGCACTGAACTTCGCCGTAGAAATAGTCTCGGGGAATATTGAGCTGTGTGGGTCCCATTTCCGAAATGGCCCGATCAAAACAACGGCCCGTAATTTCGGCCATCCGTTTCGGATTCACGACATGGCCTTGATATTTGGTGAATTCCTGAAACATCGGAAGTTGATGCGCCTCCTGAAATCCGCCCAGACCAATGCCCATGGTGCCCGTCTCCGGCGTGATGATCACGACCGGACTGTGCGCCCAATAAGCCGCTGCAATCGCGGTGACGCAGTTGCTGATGCCAGGTCCGTTCTGCCCGATCACGACCCCATGGCGGCCCGACACACGGGCATAGCCATCCGCCATGTGCGCTGCCCCTTGCTCGTGAACCACCGGAATCAGACGAATGCCGGCGGGCGCAAAAATGTCCATGGCATCCATGAAGGCCGAGCCCATGATGCCGAACATCTCCGTCACCCCATTGGCCACCAAGGTCTCCACAAACGCCTCCGAGGGCGTCATCTTTTGCACGCCCTGAACGGGTTGCCGAATCTCCACTAGCTTGTTCACGTGATCTCCTTGTTGATATCGACGGGCCGCATCTCCGTAACGTCGGCGGATCTACCCGAGGTTTCACAGTCTAGAAAGATCCAGTCCATATGTCAATAAATTTCTTTTTTCGGAACTTATTGATTAAAAAAATGGAATCTAATAGTATTCGACCGGATGAACAACCCAACCGATGCCTTTTTCGGCCGATTAGATGGGGACACCCCAAATCTACGACTGTTCGCCCTGCTCGAACTGATCGCGGAAAAGGATCGGCCATTCACGCTGCAAACCATTGCGGAAGAATCCGGTCTGCCCAAGCCGACCACCCACCGGATGCTGGCCCAACTGGAATCGGCCGGCATCTTGCAACGCGATGGCAATGGGCGGCACTACAGCACCGGGCAACGGTTCATCAAACTGGCAGAGACGCTATTGCTCAATAGCACCACGCAGGGCGCCCGGCATGCGGTGTTACGCCAACTCGTCGATGAAGTGGGAGAGAGCTGCAACCTCACCGCCTTCTCCGGTGGCGAAGTCCTCTACCTGGATCGTGTCGAGACCGCCGCTCCCTTGCGGTTTTATCTGCATCCCGGTTCGCGTGTGCCGGCGCATTGCTCGGCGACCGGGAAATTATTTCTCAGTCAAATGCCGCCGGCTCAGCGTCGGCGAATCCTGTCGGCCGTTCCGCTTGAGAAATTCACGGGCAATACCCATCACCAGATGGAATCGCTTGAGCAGGAACTCGACGAGGTGCGTGCCCAAGGCTATGCCTTTGACAATGAGGAGTTCCTGCCCGGTCTGTTGTGCCTGGGCGTGCTCGTGCCAACGCCGCGCGGCCACTCCAATATGGGCATCGCCCTCCAGGCGCCCATCATGCGCTTTACGAAAGAACGTGCATTGTCGTTTCTGCCTGCCCTTCAGAAGGCCGCCAACGCCATCGCACACATCAACGATGACCATCCGACAGAGGACCCCGATCATGACCAAGACTGAGGCGCTCACCCCGTCGCTACGCGTGAGCGTCAGGGCCACCTTCGGTATCGATTCGGACCTGACCGTACCCGCATTTTCGGAACCCGATGAGCATGTACCGGAAATCGATACCGCCTATCGTTTTAATCCGAGCGTCACGCTGGCGATTCTGGCTGGATTTGCCCACAACCGCCGCGTGGCGTTACAGGGACTTCACGGAACGGGAAAGTCCACCCACATCGAACAGGTGGCCGCCCGACTGAACTGGCCCTGTGTCCGCGTCAATCTGGATGGGCACATCAGTCGACTGGATCTTGTGGGTAAGGATGCGATCGTCTTGCGAGATGGCAAGCAGATCACCGAATTCCAAGAAGGCATTCTTCCGTGGGCGCTGCAACGTCCGGTGGCCCTGGTGTTTGACGAATACGATGCCGGCCGGCCAGAGGTCATGTTCGTGATCCAACGGGTATTAGAACGCGATGGAGGGTTCACCCTGTTAGACCAGAAACGCGTGCTTCGACCCCATGCCTATTTTCGGATGTTCGCCACGATGAACACGCTCGGACAAGGCAACTCCAGTGGTCTGTATCACGGCGCCCAGCTCTTGAATCATGCGCAGCTCGACCGATGGAATCTTGTGGCGTCACTCGACTATCTGCCCGCAGAGGAGGAAGCCGCGATTGTGCTGGCGCGCGTCCCCGCCCTGAACACCCCGACGGGCATCCCGACCGTGAATGCCATGGTGGCCCTGGCCGCTCTGACGCGCAAAGGGTTTGCCGTGGGCGATCTGTCCGCGCTGATGTCCCCCCGCACCGTGATCACCTGGGCGGAGAATCTCGAACTGTTCCATGATCTACCCACGGCGTTTCACTTATCGTTTCTTAATAAATGTGAGCCGGCAGAGCGGGTGATTGTGGCGGAATATTTTCAACGGTGCTTCGATCAGGACCTGCCTCTTCCCGCAGGCCACGCGCCTAATCCCGAGTGATGACCCCCACGACAACGCTCAAACAGTTTGAGTCGACGGTCGGTGGTGCGGTGATTCGCGCCCTGACCGGCGTTCCGGATCTTCAGTGGAGTGGTCGTACGCTGTATCGCGGAGTGGATCCGATCCCGCTCGTCGCCCCGCACCAGACCGATGCCCACACCACCTTAGACGACCAACGGGCGCTCCTCGATGGGATGGGCCTTCGACTCCATCATAGTGACCACCGGCTGCACCTGCGCTTTGCCCCGCAAGACGACATCGAGCGCCTGGTCTATGAGCTGCTCGAGCAGTGCCGCTGTGAAAGTCTCGCGCCAGCCAGCATGACGGGTTTGCGTCGTAACCTGCGGGAGCGGTTCGAGCGATGGTCGCGTGACTTTATGGGTTCGGGCTTGACGGAGACCAGTCTGGGGATTCTCTTATTCACCGTGGCGATCACGGTGTGGACCAGGCTGACGGGTCATGATGTGGACGATGCCATCGCAGATCTCATGGAGGCGACACGTGCCGGCATCGTGGCCGACCTTGGACGCGATCTCGCCGGACTGAAACAGCACCGCGAAAACCAACAGATGTTCATCCGTCACGCGTTGTCCATCTGCCAATGGGTGGGTCGAGCAGTGCGCACCGCGACATCCGTCGGCACCGCCCGACCATTTAAGAGTCGAAATGGGTTCGCCCTGCGTCTTCACTTTCAGGCCGACCACACACCACCCCCGGTTATGGCAGAACTCGGCGAGAACAAAACCTGGCTGGCGACAGGTCAACGCTATCGCATCTTCACGCGGGCCTACGATCAGGAAGTCGATGCCCGAACCCTGGTTCGAGCGGAACAACTGATCGAATTTCGTGGCGATATGGACAGGGAGATGGCCGCTCTTGGGCTCAATGTTCCCCGGCTGGCGCGCATGCTCCAGCATCGACTGGCCATTCCGCACGATCCCACCTGGCGGTTTCAGCAAGAGGAGGGCCTGATTGATGGACGGCGACTTGCGCAACTCGTCAGCAATTCCTCGCAACAAGACATCTTTCAGCGCGAGATCGAGGAGCCCACCGTCGAGTGTGCGGTCACGCTCTTGTTGGACTGCTCCGGCTCCATGAAGAGCCACTCGCAAACGATTTCCATCATGGCCGATATTCTGGGCCGCGCGCTCACGATGGCGGGGGCGAGCACCGAGGTATTGGGGTTCTCAACCGCCGCCTGGAATGGTGGACGGGCCCTGCGAGACTGGCAGCGGGCGGGCCGCCCGGATATGCCAGGTCGCCTGAATGAACAACTGCACCTGGTATTTAAATCGGCCACGACGCCCTGGCGTAAAGCCCGTATGGGCTTAGCCGGTTTACGCCGCATGGACTTGTATCGAGAAGGCATGGATGGGGAGGCCGTTGCCTGGGCCTGTCAGCGCTTGCTGGCCCAGCCGGCGAAACGCCGTCTGTTACTGGTGGTGTCCGATGGATGCCCCATGGACTCGGCCACCCATCAACATAATGATGCCTACTATCTGGACCAACACCTCCGACAAACCGTTGCACACTATGAACGTTCGGCTAACATCTCGATCTCGGGACTCGGGGTAGGACTTGACCTGGGATGCTTTTACCGACGCCGACTCGCAGTGGATTTGCAATACGGTTTGGACGAGGACTTACTGCTGCAGATCGTCGATCTCCTATCCAAACACAGAGCCCCTCAATCCGTTGGACGCCCATCATGATCACCAGTGCGCTTCACCCGCGGCTTAGCCAACTCATTCGTGAAGAGCGCAGTGACATGGCGCTCGGCGTGGTCTACCCCAGGGATGCCATATCGCTAGCGGCGGCCCGTCAAGTGGCGGACCTCGGGATGGCGAACGTGTCGCTCATCGGTCCTGAGGCCTCATTACGTGACATCGCAGAACGGGAGAATATCTCGCTCACCGGCATGCAGATCGTACCCACATCCGAAGATCCTAAGGAGGCCTCCAAGACGGCCACACTCATGACACGGGATCAGAAGTTTGCCGTGCTCATGAAGGGATCCCTGCATACCGATGACCTCATGAGTGCCGTGGTGCATCGGGATTACGGGCTGCGCACACCGCGTCGTATCAGTCATGTCATTTTGTGCGATGTGCCCCGATACCATAAGCTCATCGCGTTAGCCGATTGTGTCGTCAATCTGTCGCCGGATATTAAACAGAAGCATGACATGTTGGTCGATGCCATTCATTTTCTCCACAGTATCGGCATCGCCAAACCGAAAGTCGCGATCGTGGCGGCCGTCGAGGTGGTCAATCCCGCCATGCCGGCCACGGTAGATGCAGCGGAACTGGTACGGCAGTCACAGCTGCCCGGATTTCCCGAGGCAATCGTTGAAGGCCCATTTGGATTTGACAACGCGATCTCTGCCGAGGCGGCCCGCATTAAAGGAATCACCTCATCGGTATCCGGAGATCCGGATCTGGTCTTACTGCCGGATATCGAGGCCAGTAACATTCTGTACAAGGGACTGATTTATCTTGCCGATGGCGCATGCGCGGGCACCATCACGGGCGCAAGGGTGCCCATCGTGCTGACCTCGCGCGCGGATACCGTGTTCTCTCGTCTGGCCTCCGTGGCGGTGTCACTTCGGGCCGCCCGTCATCGCCCCCATCCTAATGGCTAAGGATTTCATCACCACTATGAGTGCATCCCAACCCCTTCACGATCCGATTGCGCAGCCTGCTTCGCAGTCTACCGAGATCAAAAAAACCACGTGTTACATGTGTGCCTGCCGATGCGGCATTCGGGTGCACCTGCGCGATGGCGAAGTGCGCTATATCGATGGCAACCCCGACCACCCGCTCAACAAAGGCGTGATCTGCGCTAAGGGATCCTCGGGCATCATGAAGCAGGTATCGCCCGCACGCATCACCCAGCCCTTACGGCGTATCCCCGGGCGTGATCGTGGTGAGTCCGCCTTCGAGATGATCAGTTGGGACGAGGCGTTTGCGATCCTCGAGCAGCGACTCGCGCATCTGCGGGCGACCGATCCCAAAAAATTCGCCCTCTTCACCGGACGCGATCAGATGCAGGCCCTGACCGGGTTATTTGCCCGCCAGTTTGGCACGCCGAACTACGCGGCCCATGGCGGCTTCTGCTCCGTGAATATGGCCGCCGGAATGATTTACACGATCGGTGGCAGCTTTTGGGAATTTGGCGGACCGGATCTGGAGCAGGCCAAACTATTCGTGATGCTGGGCACCGCAGAAGATCATCACAGCAACCCCATGAAGATGGCCTTATCAAAATTTAAGCGCAATGGTGGCCGCTTCATCTCAATTAATCCCGTGCGTACCGGTTACTCGGCCATTGCCGACGAATGGATTCCGATTCGTCCCGGCACCGATGGCGCGCTTCTGCTGGCACTGGTGCGGGCCCTCATTGCCGCCAATAAGATCGATATCGATTTCCTGAAGTCGTTCTCCAATAGCCCCGACCTGATCATTCAGGACGACGGGCCTGACCAAGGTCTGTTCCTGCTCGACCCCGATCGGCCGAGCGTCAGCGATGACCTGCCAATGAATAAATTCGCCTGGTGCACGAAAACCCAGCGGCCCGTTCCACGAGAGACCAGTGCCGTGGACACGTTTGCGCTCGAGGGGGAGTTCGTGGTGCCGGACGGACCGCATCGGGGCAAACGCGTGGCCACCAGTTTTGAAATGCTCAAGCGTCAAGTGGCACACGCCTCTCCCGAGTGGGCGGAATCCATCACCGGAATTCCTGCCGCCCGTATTCGTCTCCTGGCCAGTGAACTGGCCCACGCCGCGTTCGAGCAGTCGTTCGAGCTGCCCATCTCCTGGACCGATGCCTGGGGCAAGACCCACTCCCGCGTGATCGGTCGCCCCGTCGCCTTTCATGCCATGCGTGGCCTGGCCGCCCACTCCAACGGATTTCAGACGGTGCGCACACTGGCCATTCTGATGAGCCTGTTGGGCACGATTGATCGGCCCGGCGGCTTTCGACACAAGGCGCCCTATCCCCGACAGACCCCACCGCGCGTGCGCGCCACCTCATCGGAAGCACAGATTCAACCCAACACCCCGCTCGGCGCGGCACCTCTGGGCTGGCCTGCACGACCGGAGGATCTTGCGGTCACCGCAGAGGGTGATCCCATCCGAATCGATAAAGCCTTTTCCTGGGAGCATCCGCTCTCGGCCCATGGACTGATGCACAACGTGATCACCAATGCGGTGCGTGGCGATCCCTACCCGATTGATACCCTGTTCATTTTCATGGCCAATATGGCCTGGAACTCCACCATGAACACCATGGCCATTCGCGACATGCTCAATGCCAAGAATGAACACGGTGAATTCAAGATTCCGTTTTTGGTGGTCTGCGATGCATTCGATTCCGAGATGGTCGCGTATGCGGATTTAGTTCTGCCAGACACCACGTACCTGGAGCGGCATGACTGCATGAGTCTCTTGGACCGCCCGATCTCCGAATTCGATGGGCCGGTCGACTCCGTGCGCATTCCGGTGGTGCCCCCCAAAGGAGAATGCAAACCGTTTCAGGAAGTGTTGGTGGAGTTGGCCTCTCGGCTCAAACTGCCCGCCTTCACCACGGCCGATGGTCAACGCAAGTTCAAAGACTACCCCCACTTCATCACACACTTTGAGACCGCGCCGGGCTCCGGGATTGGCTTTCTGGCCGGATGGCGCGGAAAAGACGGCTCACAGTCACTGAAAGGCGAGCCCAATCCCCACCAGTGGGAGATGTACGCCAAGAATAACTGTGTGTTTCATTTTGAGCTTGAACCCCATATGCAGTACATGCGCAACTGGAACCGCGACTACATCCGCTTTGCAAAAGAATATGGCATGCGGCAGAAAGAAGAGCCGGTGCAGATTGCGATCTATTGCGAACATCTGCAGTATTTCCGATTGGCCGCACAGGGAAAGCGTGCCGGCCGACAGCCGCCGTCGGCACTGCGTCAACGCATTGAGACCTACTTTGATCCGCTGCCATTCTGGTATGCGCCCCTGGAAGACGGTGTCACGAACACGGATGACTATCCTTTGCATGCGGTCACACAACGCCCCATGGCCATGTATCACTCGTGGGATTCGCAGAATGCCTGGCTGCGTCAGATCCACAGTCATAACTACTTGTTCGTCAATCCCATCACGGCCAAGGCCGCCGGTGTCAACGATGGGGGTTGGCTTTGGGTGGAATCGCAGTGGGGCCAGGTGCGCTGCATGGCCCGTTATTCCGAAGCTGTCGAACCCGGCACCGTCTGGACCTGGAACGCCATCGGCAAATCCGACGGTGCGTGGCGTTTAGCGCCGGGGGCGGATGAGTCCCGCAAAGGTTTTCTGCTGAACCATCTCATCTCCGAGGAACTGCCCCGTACGATCAATGGCGTGCACGACAGCGGCACCATCAGCAACTCCGATCCCATCACCGGCCAGGCGGGTTGGTATGACGTGCGGGTTCGTATTCGTCCGGCACGTCCGGATGAACCCGCGCAGACTTACCCTCAGGCCACCACCCCACCATCGCCCGGCGCCGTCTCGACGCCCAACACCATCGCCTACATCGCATCATGAGCACGCCTAAACAACTCGCCCTGGTCATTGACCTGAACGTCTGCGTGGGATGTCACGCCTGTGTGACCTCATGCAAGCAATGGAACACGTCGGGGGCGGCCGGTCCCATGGGCGATCAGAATCCTTATGGCGCGGATCCCACCGGTACGTTTTTCAACCGGGTGCAGACCTATGAGGCCGGCACCTTCCCCCTGACCGAGACGATTCATTTTCCAAAATCATGCCTGCATTGCGAAGACCCCCCGTGCGTGCCGGTCTGCCCCACCGGAGCGAGTTACAAGCGGCAGGAAGATGGCATTGTGTTGGTGGACTACGACAAGTGCATCGGCTGTAAATACTGCGCCTGGGCCTGCCCCTATGGTGCACGTGAACTTGATGAGCAGCGCCAGGTGATGACCAAGTGCACGCTCTGCGTTGACCGGATCTATAACCCCGATCTCCCAGAAAACGAGCGCAAACCCGCCTGCGTGATGGCCTGCCCCACGAACGCCCGGCTCTTCGGGGATATCCATGACAGCGCATCCGAGGTGGCGACCGCAATTCGAGAACGCCATGGATATGCATTGATGCCCGAACACGACACCAAACCCGCCAATCACTACCTTCCCCGATCCATTACGGCCGTGATTGAAGCGGCCAAAAAAGACCTCTAAGAAAAGATCCGTCATGCATCCCGCTTTTTCTGTGATCAGTTTTACCACCCTGCTGGGTGCCGCCCAAGGGCTCGTCACCGCGCTCAGCGTGTTACAGCTCGTCGGGGTCGTGGTTCCCCATCTCTTTGGACTGCTGACATTCGCGATCCTGCTGCTGGTCATCAGCCTCGGCGCGTCGTTTTTCCACCTGGGGCACCCTGAGCGTGCCTGGCGGGCCGCCGCCATGTGGCGCACCTCATGGCTATCGCGCGAGGTGATCGTGCTGCCGCTATTTATTGCGCTGACCGCACTCTGGGCACTGATGGTGTCTATGGGCAGTGCATCAGTCCTGATGCCCATCCTGCTGATTCTGCTGTCTGCGGTCTTGTGGTACTGCACCGCGATGATCTACGCCTGCATCCGGTTTATCCAAGAGTGGGCCCATCGCATCACGGTCGTGAACTATTTTGTTCTGGGCATTGCATCGGGATGCGTCCTGCTCACCTCAGGCCTTGCATGGATCAACACCGATCCGGCGCTCACTCAAACGATTGCCCGGTGGGCCCTGATCGCTACCCTGATCGGGTGGGGCACACGCTGGGTTGCACTTCGACGAAATGCATCGCTCAAGCCAGCCTCGACACTGCAATCGGCCACGGGTATCCCCCATGCCGTGATTCAACAGAAATCCATGGGCATGAGTGCCGGTGCGTTTAACACCCGCGAGTTCTTCCATGGTCAAACGGAGTTCTTCGTGCGCAATATCAAATCCCTCATGCAGGGACTGTGCTTTGCAGGGCCCATCGCGCTCTTAGTGCTGGGGGCCGTCGCCGATGTGCGTGCGCTCCTCGTACTGGCATTTCCGGTTCAATATGCCGGTTTACTTGCCGAGCGCTGGCTCTTTTTTGCCCAGGCCCGCCACCCGCAAAATATCTACTATCAAGTGGTGTCCTAAGGCTTACTTCTCCACGAACGCCCGTTCGAACACATAGTCTCCATAGTGACCAAGGCTTGGGGAAACCTTAAAGCCACGGGCATCGAGCATCTCGGAGGTCTCCTTCAGCATTGCGGGACTGCCGCAGATCATGGCCCGATCCACCCGTGGATCTAAAGGCGGCAGACCAATATCCTCAAAGAGCTTGCCACTCTCAATGGCGGTCGTCAGTCGACCGGTCTGTTGGAAGGCCTCGCGGGTCACCGTGGGGTAATAGATGAACTGGGCGCGCACCATCTCGCCCAGAAACTCGTGCTCCGGCAGTTCCTGACGCAGGTAATCCGCGTAGGCTAATTCGCTCACAATGCGCACCCCGTGCACCAGGATGACCTTTTGAAAACGCTCATAGGTTTCCGGATCGCGAATGATGCTCATGAACGGCGCCATTCCCGTGCCGGTACTGAAGAGGTAGAGGTGCCGGCCAGGATTAAGATCATCCAAGACCAGGGTACCCACTGACTTCTCGCTGACCAGCACCGGATCCCCGACCCGGATGTTCTGAAGCCGTGAGGTGAGCGGGCCATTGGGCACCTTGATGCTCAGAAACTCCAGATGCTCCTCATAGTTCGGACTCACCACGCTATAGGCACGCACCAATGGCTTACCGTCGACTTCTAATCCGATCATCAGAAAGTGGCCGTTGCGAAACCGCAGACCCTGACGTCGCGTGGTGGTGAAACTGAACAACGTGTCATTCCAGTGATGCACGCTCAGAACGGTCTCTGGGTGGTACTTCGACATGCTTAATCTCCGACAAAGGGATTGGATCGGCGCTCTTCCCCAAAGGTGCTCATCGGGCCATGACCCGGCACAAAGGAGATGTCATCGCCCAGGGGAAACAACTTGTCTCGAATCGAGTGAATGAGCTGCTGGTGATTGCCTTTGGGGAAATCGGTACGCCCAATGGATCCGGAAAAGAGCACATCGCCCACGAAGGCCAGACGATCCGCGGCGTGCACAAACACGACATGGCCCGGCGTATGCCCCGGGCAGTGCAGGACCTGCAGGGACTGCTCCCCCACCGTGACCGTGTCGCCATCGTACAACCAACGATTCGGCACAAAGCTCGCCGCGCCCGCCATGCCGAACATCGCACCTTGGGTGGCCAATTGGGCGATCCAGAAGTCATCCTCGGGGTGTGGTCCCTCGATGGGAACACCGAGTCGCTTGGCGAGAATGCCGGCCTGCCCGCAATGATCAATGTGACCATGCGTGAGCAGGATTTTCTCGACCTGCACACCCCGCTCGTTCACAATGGCCTGCAGGCGATCCAGATCGCCACCCGGATCGATCAGCGCGGCGCGTTGGGTCTGCGGACACACCACTAACGAACAGTTCTGCTCGAACGCGGTGACCGGAACAATCTCATAATGCATCGCGGCATTATCGCAGATGATGCTTGGGCGACTCCGTGCGCGCGGCCTGCAGCGTCAGGCCGGACCGGCAGATGCGCCCTCAGAGCAGAGGTTCGTTGAACTGACTGGGATGCTCACCACGCTCATAGACCACATGGGCACGGCCCACGATTAGCGGATCGAGCCGGCCGACAGTATCCACATCCTTTTTTGCGTACGGCAGCTTATGCAGCACGTAGCGCATCGCATTCAGTCTTGCCCGCTTCTTGCAGTCGCTCTTGATCACAGTCCATGGCGCATCGGCCGTATCGGTCTGACTGAACATGGCCTCTTTTGCGTTGGTGTAGTCCTTCCACTTATTCAAGGAAAGCTTATCAATCGGACTCAGCTTCCATTGCTTTAAGGGGTGCACCTCGCGCTCCTTGAATCGACGACGCTGCTCCTTCTGGCTCACCGAGAACCAGAACTTAATTAGCCAGACTCCACTGCGCACCAGGTGACGCTCAAACTCCGGCGCCTGCCGCATGAACTCGTTGTACTCCTCGTCGGTGCAAAATCCCATCACCCGTTCGACACCGGCACGGTTATACCAACTGCGATCAAACAAGGCGATCTCACCCGCCGTTGGGAGGTGCTGCACATAGCGCTGAAAGTACCACTGGCCTTTTTCGGTTTCCGTGGGTTTTTCCAAGGCCACCACGCGCGCGCCCCGGGGATTGAGATGCTCCATGAACCGCTTGATCGTGCCCCCTTTGCCCGCGGCATCACGCCCTTCAAACAGAATGACCACACGCTGTCGCTTCTCCTTGACCCAGGCCTGCAGTTTCAGTAATTCGACCTGGAGTTTGTATTTCTGCGCCTCATAGGTGGATCGGCGCATCAGGTTTTTGTAGGGATAACCGCCCTGACGCCAATCCTTGGACAACTCCTCGTCGGGATTTGTCACCGCACCACGTGCGTTGCGATCGGCCAACTCCGGAATCGATAAAAACACGTCCCGAATCGCCGCCACGTCATCGGCCGATGCGCCACGGATCAGGGTGCGCAGGTCCGAAATACGCTGGTCGGCCGTGGTGCGCTCCCCGGCCGACAGGATCGATCGAATCGCCTGTTGCTGTTTCGAGCGCGCCGAATGCGTCGATCGCTGGGAGACATGGCGGGCAATACCCCCGGACGTCAGACTCGCAGGCCGATCCCCCTGACTGACACGCCGCACTTGAGCGGCGCCCACACCCGCTTTCACCGCGGACTTTGATCCTGTTTTTACTCTGGCCATATATCGTTTGCCCCGCCGATGCCGACGAGACTTCTCCCGGATGTCAAATGTCTATTGTGCGCCCGTCCCACACGACGTACGGCACGCATTTTTTGAACTTGATCAAAGAAATGCCGCAGACCAGCGGCGATCGACCGGGGCCCGTCCGGGCAGGGTTCAGGCGGGTTGCAGGGCGTGGTACTCGAGATCCGCAAGCGCCACCACGTCCAGCGCGCGCGCGTGGGTGGCCTCAAGAATCACCGGCGGCGCCACCCCGGCCTCGGCGGCTTCACGCCAGCGCCCAGCGCACAGGCACCAACGATCTCCAGGTTTGAGGCCCGGGAAGCGATACTGAGGATTGGGCGTGGAGAGGTCGTTGCCACGGGATTTAGAAAACGCCAGAAACGCATCGGTCATCTGGGCGCAAACGGTGTGCGAGCCGAGATCCTCAGGCGACGTATTGCAACATCCGTCACGAAAGAACCCGGTCACGGGATTGGTGCTGCAGGATTGCAGCGGACCGCCCAACACATTTTTTGCCATTGTGCTCATGACTGCATTATCGCCGCCCGCCCCGTTTCGAGGCGGGCGTGTTTGACGTTATGCCACCAGATCGTAACGATCGGCGTTCATCACCTTGGTCCAGGCGGCCACAAAGTCCTTCACAAACTTCTCTTTGTTGTCGTCCTGGGCATACACCTCGGCGTAGGACCGCAGAATCGAGTTCGAACCGAATACCAGGTCTACGCGTGTGGCCGTGAACCTGGTCTTTCCGCTCTTGCGCTCAATAATGTCGTAGCTGTTCTTGCCCGTGGGCTTCCAGCTGTATGACATATCGGTCAGGTTCACGAAGAAGTCATTGGTGAGCTGGCCGACACGGTCGGTGAACACACCATGCTTCGATCCGCCATGGTTAGTGCCCAAGACACGCAGACCGCCCATCAGCACGGTCATCTCACAGGCCGTCAGACCCATCAGCTGAGCACGATCCAAGAGCAGTTCCTCGGGCTTGACCACGTAGTCCTTTTTCTGCCAGTTGCGGAAACCATCCGCCAAAGGCTCGAGCACGGCAAACGATTCGGCATCGGTGTGGTCGGCACTGGCATCACCACGGCCCGGCGCAAACGGCACGGACACGTTCACACCCGCGGCCTTGATGGCCTGCTCCAGACCCACGTTACCGGCCAACACGATCACATCGGCAAGACTTGCGCCAGCATCCTTTGCGATCGGCTCGAGCACCTTGAGCACCTTGGCCAAGCGGGCCGGCTCATTGCCTTCCCAGTCTTTCTGGGGCGCCAGGCGAATACGGGCACCGTTGGCACCGCCACGATAGTCGGAACCGCGGAAAGTGCGGGCGCTATCCCATGCAGTGGCCACCATTTCCGCGATCGACAAACCGCTCGCCGCGATCTTCGCTTTCACGGCATTCACGTCGTAGCTCTTGTTGCCCGCCGGAATCGGGTCTTGCCAGATCAGATCTTCTTTTGGCACTTCCGGTCCGATGTAACGGGTCTTCGGGCCCATATCGCGGTGAGTGAGCTTAAACCATGCGCGTGCAAACACATCATCAAAGTACGCTTGATCGGCTGCAAAGCGCTCCGAAATCTTGCGGTACTCGGGATCCACTTTCAGCGCCATATCGGCATCGGTCATCACCGGCATGGTGCGAATGCTGGGGTCTTCCACATCCACCGGCATGTCTTCGGGCTTGATGTTCTTGGGCTTGTACTGCCATGCACCGGCGGGGCTCTTGGTCAATTCCCAGTCATGCTTCATCAGCATTGCAAAGTAGCCGTTGTCCCACTTCGTCGGATGGGTGGTCCAGGCGCCTTCGATGCCACTGGTCACCGTGTTGCGGCCAATGCCACGGCCTTTCTTGTTCAACCAGCCAAAGCCTTGGCCGTCTACATCTTCGCCTTCGGGTGCAGGGCCCAAATCGCCTGCGTTGCCATTGCCGTGCGCCTTGCCCACGGTGTGGCCACCGGCGGTCAGTGCAACGGTCTCTTCATCGTTCATGGCCATACGCGAAAACGTGACGCGCATGTCGTGGGCCGTTTTCAGCGGATCGGGCTGGCCGTCAACGCCTTCGGGGTTCACATAGATCAGGCCCATCATCACGGCGGCGAGCGGGTTTTCCAGATCGCGCTGGCCGCTGTAACGGCTGCCTTCCCCACCACTCTTTTGAAGCCACTGCTTTTCAGAACCCCAGTAGATATCTTTTTCGGGGTGCCAAATGTCTTCGCGGCCAAACGAGAAGCCAAAGGTTTTAAAGCCCATCGATTCGTAGGCCACGTTGCCTGCGAGAATGAACAGGTCCGCCCAAGAAAGTTTGTTGCCGTATTTTTTCTTGATTGGCCACAACAGACGACGGCCCTTGTCCAGGTTACCGTTATCCGGCCAGGAGTTCAAAGGTGCAAACCGCTGCGCACCGGTGCCTGCGCCACCACGGCCATCGGCAATACGATACGTGCCGGCGGCGTGCCAGGCCAAACGAATCATCAAACCACCGTAATGGCCCCAGTCGGCCGGCCACCAGTCTTGCTTGTCGGTCATCAGGGCCGTCAAATCTTTTTTCAGCGCCGCGACGTCGAGCTTTTTGACTTCGTCACGGTAGCTCACGCCCTTCAGCGGGTTGGTCTTGCTGTCGTGCTGGTGAAGAATGTCCAGGTTCAGGTTATTGGGCCACCACTCGGTGTTCGTGGCCGTGCCCGAGGTGATCGCGCCGTGCATGACGGGGCATTTTCCTTGCGTTGACATAGTTGCTTCCTTATTAAGTTGAACAGTAAGACCGTGCAGCGGCTCCAGGCTGACCGCGCGGAGGCCGCAAACGGGCACATCGCATGACGACCATCGCCGCTTTGATGCCCCGATGGAGACGATCCTAGGAGGGATATTTAGAAAAGTCCAATTGAAAATCCCTTTTTCATTGATAAAACTAATCAATGAAACGTCTAGGACATTGTATCGACAAATCGCCCGGCCCCCGACGCCCGACGGTCACGGGAGAAACCCCAGATGCGCCTAAAATCACGGCATGGACGCCCCCACCATCTCCGATCTCCGGCGGCAAATTGCCGGCGCCAAGGTGTCCTGCTCCGAAGTCCTGGAGGCCCATATTGCCCAGATTGAGGCACGAAACCCGGAATTAAATGCCCTGCCGACCCTCTGCCTGGACCGGGCCCGGGCGGAATCCCGGCGCCTGGATGACCAATTGGTGCGCAGCCGAAAAACCAAGGCGAACGACCCATTGGGGCCTTTAACCGGGATGCCCTACGCCGCCAAGGACATGTTCGACACCGAAGGGGTTCGCACCACCTACGGCAGCCCCCTCTTCCAGGACCACATCCCCCAACGCGACGCCGAAATCGTGCGTCGGGTGCGCGCCTCGGGTGCGGTGCTGATCGGTAAATCCAACACCCCGGAATTCGCCGCGGGCAGTCAGACGTTTAACACCGTCTTCGGGGCCACGCGTAACCCGTGGGACCTCACACGCACCTGTGGTGGCTCCACCGGCGGGGGGGCGGTCGCGCTCGCTACCGGCATGGTGACCTTGGCCGACGGGTCTGATCTCGCGGCCTCACTGCGCAATCCGGCGAGTTTTTGTGGCATCACCGGACTTCGGCCATCGAGCCACCTGGACCCCCGACTGCAAACCGGTGCCAATCCGTTCAATACACTGTCCATGGTCGGCCCAATGGGTCGCACCGTGGCCGACACGCGGGAACTCTTTCTGGCCATCTTCGATCCCGATGGCTGCCGTCCGCAGCGCTCCCTAAACGACTGGGTGGCGCTTCGGGATCAGCAGGCCAAGGATCGGCGCGCCACACGCCGTCGACGTCGGCTGCGCATCGGCTGGGCCCCTCACTGGGGCAGCCTGCCCGTAGCCCATGCCGTGGACCACGCCATGCGTCGTTGCGAAGCCCAACTGCGTCGTCACGGCATCGACCTGATCGAAGGGTTTCCAGAGTTGCCCGATGTGCGCAGCGGATTTCTCACGCTGCGCGGAGAATATTTTGTGGCGGAATTCTCAGACCTGTATGCCCGCCATGCCAGTGCCCTCAAAGACACCGTGGTCTGGAATATTGAACAGGGCCTTGCGCTGAGTGCCCAGCAGATTGCCGATGCCCACAAGATTCGTGGCGCCACACTCACCCGCATCACGGATCATATGAATCAGCACCGTCTCGATGCCATCATCGGTCCTACCAACCAAGTGCTGCCGTTTGACCTCCATACGCCCTACATCACCCGTATCAATGACCAATCCCTCGAGACCTATATCGACTGGTTGGCCTCCAATTTCATCATCACCATGGCGGGACTACCGGCGATCTCCATACCCGCGGGAATGGCGGCCGAGCGTGACGCCGAGCGACCGCTTCCGGTGGGACTGCAGGCGGTGGGCCGTTGGGGGCAGGACATGGACCTGTTGGACGTTGCGGAAATTCTGGAGACAGCGCTCGCCCCATTGAACGCCTCACGGAGACCGTCATGAGCAGCCACAACTCAAATCCACAACGCATCGCCAATCTGCGCAAGGACTATGCCCGGGCGTCGTTGGATATTGATGATGTCCACGCCAACCCGACGGAACAATTTCAACAATGGTTTCAAGAGGCCTTGCAGGCAGAAGTATTGGAGCCCAATGCCATGACCCTGTCCACGATCGATCCCAACGGCCGACCATCGGCACGCATCGTCCTCATCAAGGGCATCGATGACCTGGGCGTCACGTTTTTCACGAACTATGACAGCCGCAAAGGACAGGCGCTGGCCGCCAATCCATTCGCAAGCCTTGTATTTTTCTGGCCCGAACTCGAACGACAAGTGCGCATCGATGGCAAAGTGGCAAGGGTGTCTGCCGAGGAATCCGAAGAATATTTCCGGTCACGCCCCTTGGGCAGCAAACTCGGTGCGTGGGCTTCTCCGCAAAGCGAGGTCATCCCGAATCGTGAGTGGCTGGAAATGCGCCAGAAAAATCTTCAGGAGGCCTTCCCCGAAGAGTCCTCCGTGGATCCCCCGCGCCCTGGCCACTGGGGAGGCTATCGGCTCACGCCGGATATGTTCGAGTTCTGGCAAGGCCGACCGTCCCGTCTGCACGACCGGATTCGCTACCGGATGCAGACGGGCTGGGGCAATGCCCCAGCCTGGACTATTGAACGATTAGCGCCTTAAAGCGTTGTTCTGCGCTGGCCACTTTCGGGGCCACGACCATCATGCAGTAGCCCTGCCATGGATGCTCACGAAAATAGTTTTGATGTTCCGCTTCGGCAGAAAAGAACCGATGGGCCACGGGCCCGTTCATCACATCGTGAACCCGCACCAGCTCGGTGACAATCGGCGCCGTCACCTCTTGGGTGATCCGGGAGATCGCCTGGGCCGCGTCCTGCATCTGCGCATCCGTTAACGCAAAAATGATGGATCGGTACTGTGGCCCAACATCATGACCCTGACGGTTCAAGGTAGTGGGATCGTGGATCTCGAAAAAGATCTCCAGCAACTGCGCGTAGGACACCACCGCCGGATCAAAGGTGATCTGCACCACCTCCGCGTGGCCGGTGGTCTTCTCGCAGACGGCCGCGTAACTGGGATTGGGCACATGACCCCCCATGTAGCCGGACACCACGGACACCACGCCACGGATACGTTGATAGACGGCTTCCAGGCACCAGAAGCAGCCGCCCCCGAAGATCGCTACACCGTGTTCCATTGCATTTCCCGCTGTATTTCCCGTTCCATTTCCCATCCCGATCCCTTATTCCAAAAACGAAAAAGGATTTCGCCGGCCGCGCACATGATCGCCATCGTTTTCACGTAAGCTTTGCCCCCATCCAATGGGCAGCGTGATGATCGCGCTGCCGCCTTATTTTTATCGATTTCAGTAATGTCATGACCACCACTTTGTTCCCCACCATTGCACCTCACGTCCGGCGCATTATGCGCGCCCTCACCCTGTTGGGAACGCTGGCCGTCGCCGGCGTGCTCTCGGGCACCCACGCGGCCGTGGCCAGTCCCTTGATCACCCCCACCGAACTCAAAGCCGCCATTGAGCGCAAGTCCGTTCGTGTTCTGGATATTCGTGAGCTCGTGCAGGGCGACGGTAAAACCCCCAATTACGCCGCCGGTCATATCCCCGGTGCTGTGGCCGCACCCTACTCCAGCATTCGTGGCCCGGAGTCCAACCCCGGTCAGGTGCCCAGTGACGCCGTGCTCACGTCGTTGTTGCGCAAATGGGGCATCACCCCCAACACCCATGTGGTGATCGCCCATACCGGTGCCGATGCCAGTGACTTTGGCGGGGCGGCACGTTTTTACTGGACACTGAAGCTTGCGGGCATTGCGCGCATCTCCATTTTGGACGGCGGATTTGGCGCCTGGGGTGCCCTGAAGTACCCGATCGACACCGGCACTCCCACGGTAACCCCCTCCGATATCCGCGTCACACTCGATCGCCGTCAGATCGCGACCACGGCACAGGTGGCCGACCTGGTGAAGTCCCGGTCCGTCAGCGGCAAGACCGCTCTCCTCAGCGACAGCCGTCCGGAGGATTACTTCACCGGCGCCGATAAGCATCCGTCAGCGGCCCGCGCCGGCACCCTTCCCGGGGCCAAACATTTCGATCACGAAGAATGGTTTCAGCTGAACACCGGAAAACTCTTGACCACACCTGAGCTTGAGCGATTGGCCAAGGGAGCAGGACTCCTCACCACCGATCCCGTCGTCACGTTTTGCAACACCGGCCACTGGAGTGCCACCACGTGGTTTGTGTTGTCAGAAATGCTTCAACAGCCCAATGTCCGCATGTATCCGGAGTCGGTCGTGGGCTGGTCACAATCCCGCAATCCCATGGATAACGAGCCCTCACGCGCCAAGGTCTTGGTGGATCAGCTCAAAGAGGCCGTGGGCAATCTCAAAAAATAAATGCATCGTCTTGCACTGATCATTCCCGTGCTGGTGGGATGGCTGACCATCACGTGGTTTGCCGGATGGCGTGCGGGCTTTCTGCTCCTGCTGGGCCTGGGTTTTGGTGCAGCCTTGAGCGCGGCACGGTTCGGTTTCACCACCGGATGGCGCAATCTGATGGTGTCCAAAGACCCCTGGGGGATGATCGGTCAGATGGTGCTGATGGCCTTATGCGCCGTCATGGCCTTTCCGTTGCTCACGCTCTATGCCGATGAAATCTCGGGTGCCGTTGCACCGATCACGTGGGGGCTGGTGATCGGGTCAGTGGTCTTCGGATTCGCCATGCAACTGGCCGATGGGTGTGGATCCGGCACCCTCTACAAGGCAGGCGCCTCATCGCCGACCTCATGGGCCGTGTTGCCGGCATTCATCGCCGGGAGTTTTATCGGCGCCTCGCATCAATCCGACTGGGCAGCGCTCGGTGGTCCACTGGAGTCTCTGGGCCTGCAAGAAGAAGTGGCGCCGCTGGATTTCATCGAACTCTACGGGGTCAACGCCGCACTCGCGATCACGCTCATCGCCTGCGCAGCCGTCGCTCTGATGAGTTATGCCTATGCCGCCCATCATGCACGTCGCGCCAACAAATCTATTCCCGGCGCGCCACAGCGTTGGTTGTGGGGCGCGATCGCAATTGCACTCTTATATGGAGTGCATCTCCTGGTGGCGGGCCAGCCCTGGGGCATCGTGTATGGCCTGGGACTGTGGGGGGCAAAGATCGTGAACGCGGTCGGGGTGGATCTGGCCCATGACTCCTTCTGGGGCGTGGCACCGCATGCCCAACGGCTGCTGGAACCCCTGCTCTGGGATGTCACGTCGGTGACCAATATCGGCCTCTTGTGGGGTGCATTGATGGCCAGTCGCTGGTCCGCAAAAGACTTCCATCTCAAGTCATGGCCAAGCCCATCGGCGCTCAGCATCAGCGTGATCGCCGGCCTGGCGATGGGCTACAGCTCCCGCATGGCCTATGGCTGCAATGTGGGCGCGTACCTCGGTGGCATTGCATCGGCCAGCATGCACGGGTGGTTATGGTTTGTCCTGGCGTTTATCGGATCCATGGGCGGCGTCAAGGTTCGCCAAAAGGCAGGCATCGCATGACGCGCGGCGTGATCATCTTCTGGTGTTTGTTCGTGGGTGCCATCAGCGCCGACTATCTCGCGTGGGGCCATCCCCGTGTGGAGCCCCCTCCATTTGCGCTCGGCAGCGGCGAGGCCTCCACCGGTGGTCACTGTTCAGGAAAATAACCATGTCGTCTTTATCGCTCTTGTTCGGTGAACGTCGCGACGAACCCTCATCGGCCCCGCAGTCGGACTGTCCGTTGTGTTCATCGGATGGCGGCACACTCATTTGGCGCGGCGCATTCTGGCGATTGATCTCTGTGGACGACCCCCAGCTGCCCGGATACGTGCGTCTCGTGCTGAATCGCCATTGCACCGAACTCACACAGCTCGCCAAGATCGAACGGGAGCAGCTCTTGGTACTCACCCTGGTGATCGAGGACCAGATGCGCGATCTGCTTGCCCCCGATAAGATCAATCACGCCAGTCTGGGCAATCAGGTGGCCCATGTGCATTGGCATATCGTGGCGCGTTTTCGTGATGATCCGTTTTTCCCAAATGCCATCTGGGCGGCTCCGCAACGCACGACCCCGGCTGATGTGCTCGCCGTTCGCAGGCAACAGGCCCAGATGTTCTTGGCAGGACTCGCCGCCGTATGCGCAAAGGCAGTGTATTAAGCGGTCGCGCGCTTTAACCGATCGTTGACCGCCTCCCAGGCCATCGTGGTCGGCGGCGCTTCCACCAGAATTGCGACAACCCCCTGCTGATCGGCATCGTGGAGCCGCGCGTACAGCTCACGGGCATAGCCATCGGCCGATGGACTCATGGGCATCACCACGACATGGGGCATCGTGGCCAACTGGTCTCGCAGTACGGGGTCCATCACCAGACACGCCACATCGGCCGATGCACATCGATCCCGCGCACGGACCTGCTGCAACCTGGTCACCATTTGCGCCGTGCTGACCAACATGGTTGTCGCCTGGGGTGCGTAATGACTCTCTAGGGCACCCGATACGCGTGGCGCCGGTGCATTGGAATCTTCAAGCGGCCTTCCCAAGGCCTGCTCGATCGCGTCACGACCCACACCACCGGGGCGAAGAATACGCGGCGCGCCCGATGACAGATCCACAATGGTCGACTCGACCCCCACGGAACACTCCCCGCCATCCAGAATCATGTCATGTTCACCCCATCGACCTGCGAGGCTGTGGGCCACATCGCGTGCGCGGGTGGGACTGATGCTGCCGAATCGATTGGCCGACGGTGCGGCCACAACGCCACTGCCGATGGCGGCAAACGCTGTGATTAATGATCGTGCGATGGGGTGCGCGGGCATGCGCACGCCCACCGTGTCCTGTCCGCCGGTCACCGCATCCGGCACCCGTGGCGCGCGTTTCAAAATGAAGGTCAGCGGACCGGGCCAGAACGTCGCCGCGAGCTGTTCGGCCGCACTCGGCCACTCGCGGGCTAATGCTCGCGCATGCGCCACATCGGCCACATGCAGAATGAGTGGATGATCGGCCGGCCGGCCTTTGGCCTGAAAAATGCGGGCGACCGCCGCGGGATTAAGGCCATCGGCACCCAGGCCATACACCGTCTCGGTGGGAAAGGCGACCAGATGGCCATCGGCCAATACCCGGGCAGCCCGCTCAACGGCCAACGGTTCGGCCGGCACCACGTGTGACACCGTTTCAGTCTCGGTCTCGCGCTCCCGTCCGGCCATCACGATGTCGCCACACCCGCCGGCCTAAGACAGCGCATTGCCCACATCCAAACCCAGAATGTCGGCCACGATCTCAGCACGCCGACGCGCCTCCTGCAAGGACTCCCCCAGACACGTGACATGGGCCATTTTGCGGCCCACCCGCGGTTCCGCCTTTCCATACAAATGCACATGGGCACCACGCACCGCACGCACCGCCGCCCAATCGGGTTCCACCGCCACATCACTGGCTTTAAACCAACTATCGCCCAACACGTTCAGCATCACGGCCGGCGACACCAAGCCCACCGCTCCCAAGGGACGACGCGCACAGATGCGCACCTGCTGCTCAAACTGACTCGTGATACATGCCTCGATGGTGTAATGACCACTGTTGTGCGGACGGGGCGCCATTTCGTTGGCCACCAACCGATCCCCACTCAGAACGAAAAACTCCACGCACAACACGCCCACATAGTTCAATGCATCAATGATCCCTCGGGCGGCATCACGTGCGCGAGAAGCCAGCGACTCGGAGACGCGCGCCGGCACCTGGGTGACCGCCAAGATCCCGTTGCGATGCGTGTTCTCGCCCACTGGAAACACCGTGATCACGCCGTTGGCATCACGGGCACAGATCACGGAGATCTCCCGCTCCAACGGCAGCATCTTCTCCAACACACAGGGCACGGATCCCATGGAGGCCCACGCCGCCTTGGCCTGCGCGGCATCGTGCACCTTATGCTGCCCCTTGCCGTCATACCCCAGACGTGCCGACTTCAGGATGCCCGGGAACAGATCCGAGGCGAGGTCGTCAAAATCCTCCAGTCGTGTGATCACCGCATGCGGCGCCACGTCCACCCCGGTGGAGGCGATGAATCGTTTCTCATCAATTCGATCCTGCGCGATGGCCACGCTATGGGCATCGGGCATGGTGGGGCCAAACTTGGATAGGAATCGCAATGACTCCGCCGGCACATTCTCAAATTCGGTGGTGAAGACCTTGGCACGATCGGCCAGTTGATTTAACGCGTCGAAATCATCGTAGGTCGCCACAATGACCCGATCCGCCAGTTGTGCCGCAGGCCCGTGGGCATCCGGATCCATCACCGCGACCTGTTCGCCCAGTCGATGGGCCGCCTGAATCATCATGCGGCCCAACTGTCCGCCCCCCAACAAACCAATCATGTGACGATCGCCAGTGCCCGCTAGACCGACGGCGGTGCCATTCCGAGCGAGGCGTTCATGGACTGCGCCGCCTGGGTCTGTCGATCCCGAAATGCGGCAAGACGATCACGCAGGTGTTCGTCGTCGCAGGCCAGTGTGGCGATCAGATGCAATGCCGCGTTCGCCGCACCGGCCTCTCCAATGGCAAACGTGGCCACGGGAATGCCCTTGGGCATCTGCACGATCGAGTACAAGGAATCTTCACCACGCAGATATTTCGACGGCACGGGCACACCGAATACCGGCACCGTGGTTTTCGCAGCCAACATGCCCGGCAGATGGGCCGCACCTCCTGCGCCCGCAATAATGCCGCGCAGTCCGCGCGCCTGCGCCGCCTCGGCGTAGGCATAGAGCGTATCCGGCATGCGATGGGCCGAGACCACGCGGGCCTCATGCGGAATTCCAAACTGATCCAGAATGTCGACCGCGTGCTTCATGACCTCCCAGTCGGACTGAGACCCCATCACCACGCCCACCATGGGCAGGCGCACGCCGGCGATCCGGAACAAGGCCTCGCGATACTTCGCGGCCGTACGCTCGATCACATGATCCGGCAGCGGCGGAGGCGGGGGAGATTTCGGCCAGTCCAAGGTTTCCAGATAGTCACGCACAAACTGTTTATCAAAACTCGGGGGGCTGATGCCTTCGCGATACTGATCGGCCGGCCAGAACCGTGACGAGTCGGCCGTCAAGACCTCGTCCATCAGATGCAGGGAACCGGAGGCATCCAGACCAAATTCGAATTTCGTGTCGGCAATGATGATGCCCCGCTCCAACGCGTACTGACTGGCCTCTTGATAAAGCCGCAGGCTGACGTCGCGGATTTTCTCGGCGAGTGCCTTTCCGATCTGCGCACACATCTGATCAAACGAGATGTTTTCGTCGTGGGCGCCCATCTCGGCTTTGTGCGCGGGCGTGAAGATCGGGGCGGGCAATTTCGCCGCCTGGGCCAATCCGGGGGGCAGGCCAATGCCACAGACACTGCCGGTGGCCTGATAGTCCTTCCATCCCGAACCAATCAGATATCCCCGCACCACCGCTTCCACCGGAACCGGTGTTAACCGTTTGGCCACCACCGCCCGGCCGCGCACCTGATCCACTTCGGACTCCTCCACCACCGACTCCGGTGCGATGCCGGTCAGGTGATTGGGCACGATGTGGGCCAGCCGCGCAAACCAGAAATCGGTCATGCGATTGAGCACCACGCCTTTCTCCGGAATGGGTTCGCCCATGATCACGTCAAACGCGGATAAACGATCCGTGGTGACCATCAACAGCTTGTCATCACCGACCGCATAAATGTCGCGCACCTTGCCGCGGGATAACAAGGGCAAGGTGCGAATCGAAGACTGCAGCAGTGCGGACATTAAGTAACCATTTGCGCTAGCGCGCCGGATTGGTAGCGGGCCGCAATCTCAGAAAGCGGAATGGCCTTGATTTTACTGGCTTGACCGGCCGCGCCGAACTGCCGATAGCGGTCCATGCAGATCTTCTTGGCCGCTGCACGGGCCGGTTTCAGGAAGTCCCGCGGATCGAATTTAGAAGGATCGTCGGCCATGGCTTTGCGGATGGCCGCGGTCATGGCCAGTCGAATATCGGTATCGATATTGACCTTGCGTACACCGTATTTGATGGCCTCTTGAATCTCTTCGACCGGCACACCATAGGTTTCTTTAATGTTGCCGCCGTATTGGCGAATCTCCGCCAAAATCTCCTGGGGCACCGACGACGATCCATGCATCACCAAATGGGTATTCGGAATGCGCCGATTGATCTCTTTGATGCGATCAATCGCCAGAATGTCTCCGGTGGGTTTGCGCGTGAATTTGTAGGCGCCGTGGCTGGTGCCGATGGCAATGGCCAGAGCATCCAACTGGGTGCGCTTCACAAAATCCGCTGCCTGCTCAGGATCGGTGAGTAATTGTTCACGGGTCATCGTGGAATCCGTACCGTGGCCGTCTTCTTTATCACCCTTCATGGTCTCAAGCGACCCCAGACATCCGAGTTCACCTTCGACCGTCACGCCCGTGGCATGGGCCATGTCGACCACTTTCCTGGTGACCTCCACGTTGTAGTCATAACTCGCAATGGTCTTGCCATCGGCCTCTAACGAACCGTCCATCATCACGCTGGAAAACCCCAGCGCAATCGCCCCCTTGCAGACATCGGGGCTTTGTCCGTGATCCTGGTGCATCACGATGGGAATGTTGGGATACGCCTCGATCGCGGCCTGGATCAGGTGCTTCAGAAATGGTTCACCGGCATACTTACGCGCACCGGCCGATCCCTGCATGATGACCGGCGCATCCACCTCCGCAGCCGCTTCCATAATGGCCTGGACCTGCTCCAGATTGTTTACATTAAAAGCGGGAATGCCGTAGCCGTTTTCCGCCGCATGATCGAGCAACTGTCGCATTGATACCAAGGGCATGATGGTCTCCTATCGCGTAATAAATTATGAGTAACGTAAATCCAGACTCAGGTTCGACAGCGCCTTGGACCCTGAACGGGGCGCGGCCGATACCGAGACAATCTTCATGGTGTTGGTGCCACCGGATTGGCCAATCGGTTCGCCAATTGTGATGATGATCAGATCGCCCGAGGCCACAATGCCCTCATCCACCAGACGCTGTTCGGCCTCGCGCAGCACCTCTTCGCGCTCCCGCGAGTTGTAATCGAAAAATACCGGCGTGACATCGCGGTACAGGGACATCCGGCTGCGACTGGCTTTGACAGGCGTCAGGGCATAGATAGGAACACCGGAATTCAGGCGCGAGAGCCAGAGCGCCGTCGATCCCGACTCCGTGAGGGACACAATGGCCTTGACCCGCAAGTGGCGCGCCGTGAACAGGGAGGCCATGGCAATCGATTGATCCACCCGATCAAACCGTTGATTCGAGAAGGCCGCCTCCAGCGTGATGGGGTCGGACTTCTCCGCCTCGACACACACCCGGGCCATGGACAGCACCGTTTGCACGGGAAAACTGCCCGCGGCCGTTTCGGCCGACAGCATCACCGCATCGGAGCCGTCCAACACTGCATTGGCCACATCCGAAACTTCCGCACGGGTGGGCACCGGTGCATGGATCATGGATTCCATCATCTGGGTGGCCGTGATCGTGACCTTGTTGGATTCGCGGGCCATACGGATCATGCGCTTTTGCAACGCCGGCACGGCCGCGTCGCCGACTTCAACGGCGAGATCGCCTCGCGCCACCATGATGGCATCCGATGCATCAATGATGCCTTGCAGATTCTCAATGGCCTCCACACGCTCAATCTTGGCCACGGTGGCGGCGCGGCCACCGGCAGCCTGCATCAGGCGTTTGGCCAACTGCATATCGTTGCCGTCTTTGGGAAAGGACACCGCGAGAAAATCCGCGTCCATCTCGGCGGCCACACGGATATCCGCAATGTCTTTGTCCGTGAGCGCCGGTGCCGACAATCCACCGCCCTGTCGATTGATGCCTTTGCGATCGGAGAGCACCCCCCCTTCGAGCACGGTGCACACGATGGTGGTTTTCGTGACGCGCTCCACCCTCATGGACATCTGACCGTCATTGAGCAACAGGGTATCGCCCGCCGCAACATCATTGACCAGCTCCTTGTAATCCAGGCCCACGTGTTGCGCATCGCCAAGCGTGCAGTCAATATCAAAGGTGAATGTCGCGCCCACCGCAAGCTGCACCTTGCCGTTGGCGAACTTGCCCACGCGAATCTTGGGGCCCTGCAGATCCACCAGAATCCCCACGTCTTTGCCCAGCTTGTCAGCGGCGGCGCGCACCAGCCCGGCGCGATCCTTGTGATCCTGGGCACTGCCGTGCGAGAAATTCATCCTCACCACGTTCACCCCGGCCGCAATGAGTTTTTCAATCATCTCGGCCGATGATGTGGCCGGCCCCAGGGTGGCCACGATTTTCGTGGCACGCGGATTGTTCATCGAAGGATCGCTTTCAAAAGAAGAGGCCCGGCTATTTCGCCGCCATCAGGGCCACGGTGGTATCCAACATCCGATTAGAGAATCCCCATTCGTTGTCATACCAGGACAGGATCTTGACCAGCTTGCCATCGGGCGATACGCGGGTCTGAGTGGCATCAAAAATGGATGATCGTGGATCATGATTGAAATCGATCGAGACCAGCGGGTCGGTGTTATAGCCCAGCACACCCTTGAGCTCGCCCTCACTGGCCGCCTTCATCATGGCGTTCACATCGGCCACCGTGGTGGCCTTTTTCGACACAAAGCTTAAGTCCACCACCGACACGTTGATGGTGGGCACGCGCATGGCAAAGCCATCCAGTTTGCCGTTGAGATCCGGCAGCACCAACCCCACTGCCGCCGCGGCACCGGTTTTGGTCGGGATCATGGACATGGTGGCCGAGCGCGCGCGACGCAGATCTTCGTGATAAACGTCGGTGAGCACCTGATCGTTCGTGTAGGCATGGATGGTCGTCATCAATCCGCTTTCAATGCCCAGGTTCTGGTGCAGGATTTTTGCTACCGGGGCCAGGCAGTTGGTGGTGCACGATGCATTCGAGATCACGGTGTGCGCGGCCTTCAGTACGCCCTGATTCACGCCGTAGACCACGGTCGCATCGACATCCTTACCGCCGGGCGCCGAGATGATCACCTTCTTGGCGCCGCCCTTCAGATGGGCCGACGCTTTTTCTTTGCTTGTAAAGAATCCTGTGCACTCCATCACCACATCCACACCGAGCTCACCCCAGGGGAGTTCTGCAGGATTGCGATTGGCCAGCACGCGAATACGGTCGCCATTAACCACCATGGCATCACCGTCCACCGAGACCGTGCCCGGGAACTTGCCATGGGCCGTGTCATAACGGGTCAGGTGAGCGTTGGTGTTCGGATCACCCAGGTCATTGATGGCGACGATTTGAATATCGTGTTTCTTGCCACCCTCGTAGTGCGCGCGCAGCACATTGCGGCCAATACGGCCATACCCGTTAATCGCGACCTTGATCGTCATGTCCAGTCCTCTCCTATTTCAAAAAATAAAATTTCTGTTGTGCGTTAGACCAGCGCCTTGGCCGTGGCCACCAGTTCATCGGCGGTGATTCCAAATAGCTTGAATAACTCCCCGGCCGGTGCACTCTCACCGTAACGATCCAGACCAAGCACAGCATCGGGTTGGTATTTCCACCAGAAATCCGTCACCCCCGCTTCCACGGCCACGCGAGGAACGCCATCGGGCAGCACCGACCTCTTGTAGTCCACCGACTGTTGATCAAATACGGTGGTCGACGGCATCGACACCACGCGCACACGGATCTTTTGGTCGCGCAGGCGGCCGGCGGCCTGCATGGCGATCGCCACTTCGGAGCCCGTGGCCATCAGCACGACCTGCGGCCGGGCATCGCCAGCTAACACATAGCCCCCTTTTTCAATGCGGTCGGTCATCGCGACATCGCAGATCTGCGGAGGAAGATTCTGACGCGAGAGCAGCAGCGCGGTAGGGCCATCCCGGCGCATCACGGCGGACTTCCACGCCACCGCGGTCTCCACCGCATCGGCCGGACGCCAGACATGCAGATTCGGAATCAGTCGCAGCGCAGCGGGATGTTCCACCGGCTGATGCGTGGGACCATCCTCGCCGAGTCCAATGGAGTCGTGCGTGAACACATGGATCACCCGAATCTTCATCAGGGCGGCCATGCGTATCGCATTGCGGCTGTAATCCGAGAAGGTCAAAAAGGTGCCGCCATAGGGAATAAAACCGCCATGCAAGGCAATGCCATTCATGATCGCGGCCATCCCGAACTCGCGCACTCCGTAATTGATGTGATGGCCCGGCGTGAGTTCGCCTTTGGCATTCACCCGCAACGCGGCGACCCCCTTCCAGTTGGTGAGATTCGATCCGGTCAGATCCGCCGATCCGCCCAACATTCCCGGCGTGCGCGGCCCCATGTCATCAAGCACCATTTGGGAGGCCTTGCGACTGGCCACCGTGGGGCTCTCGGCCACCAGCCGCGCCACCATCTCCTGGGTTTTCTGTACAAAATCCTTTGGCAAATCACCCCGCATGCGCCGTTTAAATTCCGCGGCCTCGGCAGGATACGCCTGCGCGTACGCCGTCAACGCGCTGTTCCACTCCCCCTGACGCTGGGCACCGATCGCCTTGGCGCTCCACGCGGTGCGCACGGCACCGGGAATATCAAACGGCGCATGCGGCCAGGCAATGGCCGAGCGTGTGAGTGCGATTTCGTCATTCCCCAAGGCCTCTCCGTGGGCCTTCGCCGTGCCCACACGATTCGGCGAGCCTTTACCAATTTGTGTCTTGCAGATGATCATGGTGGGCGCGAAACGGCCCGCGTTTCCATTGGCCGCCCAAACCCGTGCCTGGGACAAGGCCTTGCTCACGGCCTGCGCATCATGGCCATCCACCGGTCCGATCACATTCCATCCATAGGCCTCAAAGCGTTTGCGGGTGTCATCCCGAAACCAGGACTCGACCTGGCCGTCGATCGAAATGCCGTTGTCGTCATACAGTGCGATCAGTTTGGATAAGCCCCAGACACCGGCCAACGAGCAGGCCTCGTGCGAGACGCCTTCCATCAGGCAGCCATCGCCGAGGAAGACATAGGTGTTGTGATCCACAATCTCATGGCCGGGTTTGTTGAACTCTGCCGCGAGCAGTCGCTCGGCGAGTGCCAGGCCCACCGCATTCGATATTCCCTGACCCAGGGGGCCGGTGGTGGTCTCCACGCCCGGCGTCATGCCATATTCCGGGTGCCCCGGTGTTTTGGAGTGCAGCTGTCGAAAGTTTTTTAATTCCTCGATCGGCAAGTCATATCCTGCCAGGTGCAACAGGCTATACAGCAGCATCGATCCGTGACCGTTGGACACCACGAACCGGTCCCGATCGGCCCACTGCGGGTCGGTCGGGTTGTGCTTGAGGTGACCCGCCCAGAGTGCCACCGCCATCTCCGCCATCCCCATGGGCATCCCGGGATGGCCAGAGTTCGCCTTTTGCACGGCATCCATGGACAGGGCCCGAATGGCATTGGCCATGTCATGAGAAAGAGCGGGAAGGTCAGTAGCGGGGTATTGCATGGCGAGGGTTCCTATGAATGGGGTTAGGGAAATACGCCCCAGTCACTATAGGGTTATCGATAGTTAAGATAAATTCACGATTCTTGACTGAATTATTCAGGCCGGCTTACGCATTTACCGAAATCTGACCTAACCGGCCCGACAGCGGGAAACCTGGAATTTTACCCCCTCCACCCCACGATGATCCCCCGACTTCTTCACCCCGATCTGACCCCAGGAGCGCACACGCTGAGCGCCGAGGCCAGTCATCACCTGGTCGCCGTGCTGCGCATGCGGGCCGGCGATCGACTCACGCTATTCGATGGTCAAGGGCTCGAGGCCAGTGCCACCGTGACGCATGCGGATCGACAGGCGGCCACGGTCGACGTCGGTGAGATCGAGCGGGTGGTGCGCGAGTCTCCCACGCACATCACCGTCGTGCAGGCCCTATGCACCGGAGATAAGATGGATTGGGTCGTGCAAAAGGCCACCGAACTCGGCGCCCGCCGGATTATTCCCATGCGCGCAGCGCGCAGCCTACTGAAGCTCGAAGCACACCGTGCGGAGAAACGCGTCGCCCATTGGCGTGCCATTGCATCGGCCGCCAGCGCTCAATGCGGTCGCAATGCACTGCCGAGCGTGACGGATGTCATGTCGTTTACCGAGGTGCTGGCCGATTGGGCCGCACAGGCCAACCCCAAAACCGGCTGGCTGCTCGATCCCTTTGCCGGACATCCCATCTCACAGACGCCGATGGGCACCGACGTGACGGTGATGATTGGCCCCGAAGCGGGATGGACCGATGAAGAAGAATCGCTGGCCAAACGCTCAGGCATGACCGGGGTTCGAGTCGGCCCGCGCATTCTGCGCACCGAAACCGCGGCCGCGGTGGTGCTCAGCGCCATCGCGATGAAGTCCGGCGAGTTCTAGTCGGAGCCCATCCGCCTTCATCACAGCAGCCCGAGCGCTCCGACCGCTGCTCCCACGGCAATCAGTGCAACGGGCGGGATGCGGGTCGAGAACGTGAGCACGGTGGCGGCCGCCACCAGCGCCAAGACCCGCGGCTGATCCGCCCACGCTTCGGACAACACCCACGACGTGGCCAACATCAATGCGATCACCACGGGAGCGAGCCCCTCCTTAATGGCCTTCACCCACCGGGCATCGGCACGCGAATGACTGAATCGATTCACCAACACCACCACGATGGCCGATGGCAACAACACCCCCACGGTCGTGGCCAGCGCGCCCCCGACACCGGCAATCTGCCACCCCATCACGGTCACAAACAGCAAATTCGGTCCGGGCGATGCCTGGGCAATGGCGATGGAGGCTGTGAACTGGGCGTCCGTGAGCCATCCCATATCGCTCACCAGATAACGATGCATCTCGGGGGCCAAGGTAATGGCACCGCCGGTGGCCAGCAACGAGAGCAATAAAAAATAAATGAACAGCTGCAGAATCATGCGGCGCGCTTCAATTGCCGGTAACGCCAGGCCAACGACGGCAGGCCGCACATGAATAACACCGCTGCTAATGGAAGATGCCCAATGGCCATGGCGATAAACGTGGCGGCGCCAATGACCCAACCCACCCGGTAATGCCCCTGCGTGCGGGCAAGCCGCAGGGCCATGCCCGCAATCAATCCCACCGCCACCGCGCCCATGCCCAAGAGCATGCCCCGAACCATCGCCTGATCGGCATACATCTGATACACCGAGGTCAGCGACAACACGATCATCACAGGGAAACACAACATGCCCGCGATCGCCACCGCCGCGCCTTTAGCGCCACGGAATCGATCGCCTACCATCAAAGACATATTGATGATGTTCGGTCCCGGCAGCGCCTGTGCAATCGCTAAGGACTCCACAAAATCCTTGGCGGTCATCCAACGACGCTCGTGCACCAGGACCCGCTCCGCCACCGGCAGAACACCGCCGAAACCCTGCAACGCCATTTTGGAAAACACCCAAAACAGCTCCGCCAGGGAACGCGGGGCGTTGACCACTAAGCGTTCGGGCTCGTGGCGGCCAACACCGTCATGGCCGTCATGTTCACAATGCGACGCACCGTCGCCGAGGAGGTCAGGATGGTGACCGGCGAAGAACACCCCAACAGAATCGGCCCGATTGCAATGCCATTGCCCGCCGCCACTTTGAGCAGGTTGTATGAAATGTTCGCCGCATCCATGCTCGGCATGACCAGGAGATTGGCCTCGCCCTGCAATGTGGAACGCGGCATGATGGATTTACGCATCTCCTGATCCAAGGCCACATCCCCGTGCATTTCCCCATCGATGTTCAGGTCCGGACGCTGCTCACGCACCCGATCCAAGACCTGTCGCATCTTCACGGCGCTGTCCGCACTGCTGCCCCCGAAATTCGAATGCGACAACAAGGCCACACGCGGCGTCATGCCAATCCGTCTGAGCTCATCGGCGGCCATCAGCGTGATCTCGGCCAACTGTTGTGCATCGGGATTAATGTTCACATGGGTGTCCACGATGGCCAAGGTGCGATTGGGCAGGATCAACAGATTCATCGCCGCATAGGCTTGCCCACCGGGACGATGCCCGAGCACCTGATCCACGTAGTGCAGATGCAGGCCATAGCTGCCAAAGGTGCCGCAGATCAGTCCATCGGCATCGCCCAAGTGGACCATCATGGCACCAATCAACGTGTGCCGACGGCGCATCTCGAGCTTGGCGTACTGGGCCGTCACCCCCTTGCGCTCGGCCATCTGATGATAGGTCTCGTAGTACTGGCGATAACGATCATCGGATTCAGGATTGATCACCTCGAAATCGACGCCCGCCCACAGGCGCAGCCCAAACCGCTCGATGCGCTGTTTCACCACGGCGGGGCGGCCGATCACAATCGGGAAAGCGAGTTTCTCATCGACCACTTCCTGTACCGCACGCAAGACTCGTTCATCCTCCCCTTCGGCATACACAATGCGCCGCTGCGGTACGCGTTTCGCCTCGGAAATAATGGGCTTCATAAAGTTGCCCGAGACATAGACAAATTCGCGCAGATGATCGATGTAGGCCGTGTAGTCCTGGATGGGACGCTTGGCCACACCACTGTCTTCCGCGGCCTTGGCCACCGCCGGCGCGATCTTGGTAATCAGCCGTGGATCGAAAGGCTTCGGAATTAAATACTCGGGACCGAACGATAAATTACCCGACCCGTACGCCGCCGAGACCACCTCACTTTGTTCGGCACGTGCGAGCTCCGCCACCGCATGCACGGCAGCCAGTTCCATTTCCCGCGTGATGGTGGTGGCGCCGGAATCCAGTGCCCCTCGAAAGATAAAAGGAAAACACAAGACGTTGTTCACCTGGTTCGGATAGTCGGTGCGGCCCGTGGCGACGATGGCATCGCTGCGCACGGACTTCACATCCTCTGGAAGAATCTCCGGCTCGGGGTTGGCCAGCGCAAAGACCAGCGGCTTATCGGCCATCTTGGCCACCATCTCCGGCTTTAAGACACCGCCGGCCGATAGGCCCAGAAACACATCTGCATCACCAATGATGTCGTTCAGTGTTCGCGCATCGGTCTTTTGCGCAAAGCGGGCTTTCTCCGGATCCATCAGTTCTTTGCGGCCCTCGTAGACCACGCCAGCCAGATCCGACACCCAGATATTCTCGCGCGGCAGACCCAGATCCAAGAGCAGATCCAAACAGGCCAGTGCGGCGGCACCCGCTCCGGACACCACCAGTTTGACGTTCTTAATGTCCTTGCCCACCACCTTCAGGCCATTGACCATGGCCGCCCCCACCACAATCGCCGTGCCATGCTGATCATCGTGAAAGACCGGAATTTTCATGCGTTCGCGCAGCTTGCGCTCCACGTAAAAGCAATCCGGTGCCTTGATGTCCTCCAGATTCACACCACCGAAAGTGGGCTCCAAGGCGGCAATCACCTCCACAATCCGATCGACATCAAGCTCATTGATTTCAATGTCAAAGACATCAATGCCCGCGAACTTTTTAAACAATACCGCCTTGCCCTCCATCACCGGCTTGGCGGCGAGCGGACCGATATTGCCCAAACCGAGCACGGCGGTGCCATTGGTGATCACCGCCACCAGGTTGCCACGGGCGGTATAGCGAAAGGCATTGAGCGGATCTTTGACAATCTCTTCGCAGGCCGCCGCCACACCCGGCGAGTAGGCCAGTGCCAGATCCCGCTGGTTGACAAGCTGCTTGGTGGGGGTGACCGAGATTTTTCCGGGAGTGCCCTTCTCGTGATAGTCCAGCGCCTGCTGTCGAATTTGGGGGTCCATGGGTCACCTTTGCAAAGAATGCGGAATTATCCTACGAGCCCCGCCGCCAAGCGACCCATACCATCAGGGTGAAACCCCAAGGGCGTGGGCGATCAGCTGGCTGGCGTGCACCGCGGAGCGGCGTGCGCCATCGGCAATTTGATGCCGGCATGAAAACCCATCGGCCACGATCCAGGCCTCCTCGGGGGCGCGGCGCACGGCAGGAAGAAGACTCGCCTCGGCCATGGCCAGCGACACATGCAGATGCTTGGCCTCGTAGCCGAAACTGCCCGCCATGCCACAACAGCTGGTCTCGATCAGCTGCGCCGATGCACCCACCGACGTCACCGCCGCGATGGTGGGCGACATGACGCCCATGGCCTTTTGATGGCAATGCCCATGCACATACACCGTGGCAACCGGTTGACGCACGGCCGGCATGGCATGCGACTGCAGGTAGTGCATCCACCACTCTTCAAACAACATGGCCAATTGGGCGAGCCGCTGGGCCGGCGCACCAAGTCCCATGCTCAGCCACTCATCCCGCAGACTCAGAATGCACGAGGGCTCCAGGCCCACCACGGGCACACCACGTGCAATCGCCGGCGCCAAAACCTCCAGCGTTCTGCGCGCATGGGCCTTGGCCTCGTCCACCATGCCCACGGATAACGCGCTTCGACCGCAGCACACCGGATCCTTGCCTGCGGCGCCCGACACCGCCACCTTCAACCCCAGATGACGCATCACCGCGAACGCCGCGCGCAGCTGCTGCGGTTCAAACGCGTTGTTAAAGGTATCGGCCCACAGCACCACATCGCAGGTGGCCAGATCATGGTGGGCGGCGATCGAACCCGAGGCATGCTCACGCGGCGATGCCGACAGCGTGAGCGCAAACGTATCGCGACGCCAGGCCGGCAGGGTACGCTCCGCCGCAAAGCCCAACCACTTCTCACCCAGCACCCGTAACCATCCGCTGCGATTGCGCAGATTCAGCAGCCCCGCCAAGCCCGGAATAGCGGCCACCGTGCGCGCAAGCTGCGGCAGATTGGCCACCCACCGGTCCTTGCGCGAGAATCCCCGACGCTGGCCAAACTGATACTGCGCCTCGATCTTCATGCGGGCCATGTCCACGCCGGTCGGACATTCGCGCTTGCAGCCCTTGCACCCCACACATAAGGCCAGTGCATCGCGCACCGCCTCGGACTCCCAGGCCTCGGCACCCAACTGACCGCTCACGGCAAGGCGCAACGTGTTCGCGCGACCGCGCACCGAGTGGACTTCATCGCGGGTGACCCGATAACTCGGGCACATGGTGCCCACATCAAACTTTCGACAGTGGCCATTGTTGTTGCACATCTCGATGGCCTTGGCAAAACCTCGGGAGGGATCCCCTCCGGTGCCCGGCGCCGAGACCGCGATGCCAAAGGTGCCCGGGTCACCGCGTTGAGACGGGTCGTTTTGCACATCCCAGGCCGACCAGTCCAGACCAGTCTGCACGGGAGCAGCGGCATAACCGGGTTTGAAACGAAACAGCGAGGTGTCATCCATCTTCGTGCAGTCGACAATCTTTCCGGGATTCATCCGATGGCCAGGATCAAAGGCGTCTTTCACACGCTCAAACGCATGGGTAATTTTTCGGCCGAACTGCCACTCCACCCACTCACTGCGCACCAGACCATCGCCGTGCTCTCCGGAAAAGGCCCCCTTGTACTTGCGCACCAGCGCCCCGGCTTCTTCCGCAATCGCCCGCATCTTCTGGGCGCCGTCACGACGCATATCGAGAATCGGACGCACATGAAGCGTGCCCACCGACGCATGGGCGTACCAGGTGCCTTGGGTGCCGTGCTTGGCAAACACCTCGGTCAATTGCGCGGTGTAGTCCGCCAAGTGCTCCAGCGGTACCGCACAGTCCTCGATGAACGAGACCGGCTTTCCATCACCCTTTAACGACATCATGATGTTCAAGCCCGCCTTGCGCACTTCCCATAGCGCCGACTGGGCGCTGGGCTCGGTCATGCGCACCACGGCCCCGGGCAGACCCAGATCGGCCATCATCACGTCCAGATCCTGCAGTTGCCGCAGGGCCACCGCAGGATCTTCATGGGCGAATTCCACCAGCAGCAAGGCATCGGTCTCGCGTCCGTTGACGCGTGTGATGGCGGTATCGATGACCGGTGCAAACATTGGATTGGCACGCGACAGTTCAATCATGGTGCGATCCACCAGTTCCACCGCCATCGGATGAAGCGTCACGATATGTTGCGTGAGCGCCATGGCCTGGTGAAAGCTGGGAAAGTTCACCACGCCTAACACCTTGTTTTTTGGCAAGGGGGATAACCGAAGCTTAATCGCCTCGAAATACGCCAGCGTGCCCTCAGAGCCCACCAGGAGATGGGCAAAATTCACCAGACCCTGTTGGCGCTCCGGCAGGTAGGGCCGCTCGCTTTGTGGATAAAACACATCCAGGTTATAGCCCCCCACGCGACGCATCACGCGCGGCCAGACGGCGGTGATGTCATCCTTCACCGACTCCGCAATCTGGAAGAGCTGCGGGATCAGGCCGTTCATGCGGGCGTTGCCCAGCGTCATGTCACCGCCATCGCCGAATAATCCAAAGTACGCCTGTGTACCATCGGCCAACACGGCATCAATGCCCGCCACGTTATGCACCATATTGCCGTAGTAAAGCGAGCGCGAACCGCAGGAGTTATTGCCGGTCATGCCACCGATCGTGCATTGGGCCGACGTGGAGACATCCACCGGAAACCATACCCCGTGCGGTTTTAATTGGGCATTCAGATGATCGAGCACCATGCCCGGTTGCACGGTGACCGTCATGGCCTCGAGATCGAGGTCCAGCATCGTGCGCAGGTATTTACTGTTGTCGATCACCAGCGCCTCGCCCACGGTCTGGCCGCACTGCGATGTGCCGGCACCGCGCGGCAGAACCGGCACGTTCAGATCACGTGCAATATCCAATGCAATCCGTGCATCCAAATCCGTTTTGGGGACGACCACGCCAATGGGCATCACCTGATAGATCGATGCATCGGTGGCGTAACGCCCGCGCGAGGCGGCATCCACGTAGACCTGCCCTTGCATCTCGCGGGACAGGCGACGCGCCAAATGACTGCGCTGATCCGAGCGTTTTAATCCGCCCGATAAAAACGATCGGCGGGCGGGATTGACCTGACTCATGACTCCTGCTCCATGAGCTTTAAGACAATCTCGCGTTTGTGATTCAAATGGTCCCGCAGCAATCGCCCCAACTGCTCACCATCACGCGCCTGGAGTGCGGTGGCAATGGCCGCATGCTCTTTGACGGCCGCATCCCACTTGCGTTGATCCAGGTTAGAACGAAAGCGCAGGCTCTGCAGACGCACATTCACGGACCGAAACACCTCTTCCAGTACGGGGTTGCGAGCCGCGGTGTTGATCGCGGCGTGGATCTGGGCATTCAACCGGTAGTAACCCGGCAGATCCCGCGCACGGTGGGCCTGCTCCATGTCCACCTGGAGTTCTTGAATCGTTCGTATTTCGTCGTCAAGGGCCCGTTGCGCCGCCAGGTCACCGGAGAGGGCCTCCAGTGTGGCCATGACCTCGAAGGCCGCCGCGACTTCATCACGGCTTAGCCGATGGACCACCGCACCGCGATGCGGCTCAAGGCGCACCAGCCCCTCACCGGCGAGTTTTTTGATCGCCTCGCGCATGGGTGTACGGGACACGCCCATCTGCTCGCACAACACGCGCTCATTTAGACGCACCCCGGGCTCGAGCAAGCCTTCCACGATCTGTTCACGAATGCGATCGGCCACCGCGTCGTGAAGTCCTTGACGCGGAATTAGGGTTTGTTCGGTTGACACAGGAGAGCGCATGAGGACAATTGTATGAAATTATTTTGTATACAAAATCCTGGGGTCTACCCCAGGCCATCCGAGAGAGCCCCACGACCATGCAACGCGACTCGTTTTCAGCATCCCCCGCCCCGATCCAGGCCAGCAAGACCCTGAACCGCATTGGCCAGGGCCGTCATTTTCTGCAAATTCCAGGCCCCACCAATGTGCCGGACCGGGTGCTGCGCGCGATCGATTACCCCACCATTGACCACCGCGGCCCAGAGTTTCAGCGCCTTGGTCTGAAGATTCTGGAAGCCATCAAGCCCGTGTTCGGGACCGTCCAGCCCGTGATCATCTATCCGGGCAGCGGCACCGGTGCCTGGGAAGCGGCGCTCGTCAACACCTTGAGTGCGGGCGATACGGTGCTGATGGTGGAGACCGGACAGTTCGCCAGTCTGTGGAAAAAACTCGCCGAAAAGCTTGGCTTAAAGCCCGAGTTCATTACCGGCAACTGGCGCCGTGGTGTCGATGCACAGCAGATCGAAGACCGGTTGCGCCAAGACCCCCACCACACCATTAAGGCCGTCTGCGTGGTGCATAACGAAACCTCCACTGGCGTGACCTCGGACATTGCCGCCGTGCGCCGGGCCATCGATGCGGCCCGCCATCCGGCACTGCTGATGGTCGACACCATTTCATCGATGGGCAGCGTGGAATTCAAGCACGATGAGTGGGGCGTGGACGTCACGATTGCCGGCAGCCAAAAAGGCTTGATGTTGCCGCCCGGTATCTCGTTTAACGCGGTCAGTGACAAAGCGATTGCAGCCAGCAAAACCGCCACCCTGCCCAAGGCCTATTGGGCCTGGGAAGAGATCATCGCGGCCAACAAAAACGGGTTCTGGCCGAGCACGCCGGCCACCAATATTTTGTATGGGTTGGCAGAAGCGCTCGACATGCTGTTCGAGGAAGGACTGCCCAATGTCTATGCGCGTCACAAGCGCCACGCCGAGGCCACGCGCCGTGCGGTGCGCGCCTGGGGCCTCGAGATCCTCTGTGAAAACCCGGCGGAATACAGCCCGGTGCTCACCGCCGTGGTCATGCCCAAAAAAGCCGATGGCAGCTATTACAACGCGGACGATTTTCGCAAACAGATTCTCGAGCACTACAACATGTCACTGGGGATGGGATTGGCCAAGCTTCAAGGATGGGTATTCCGTATTGGCCACCTGGGCGACTTCAATGACCTCACCCTCTTAGGAACACTCGGGGGCGTGGAAATGGGACTGGCCCGTTGCGGCATTCCACATCAGAAAGGTGGCGTGCAGGCGGCCATCGATTACCTGGCCAACTGACCACTCCAGGCGCACTCACCCCATCCCTTGCCCGAACACTTATTCAATAAAAAAGGAGACCACACCATGCAACACATCACCCACCGCACGACCGCCCGACGCACCGTTGTGGCAAGCCTCGTGGCCCTTGGACTGGGACTCTCGGCCTCGACCGCCGCGCTGGCCCAGTCCCTGGAGATCAAACTCGGCCACGTGGGTGCCCCCGGATCCCTGTTTGCGCAAGCGTCCGATGAGTTCGCCAAACGAGCCAATACCAAACTGGGCAACAAGGCCAAAGTGACCGTGTTCGGTTCCAGCCAACTGGGCGGGGATAGTGAAATGGTGCAGAAGCTGAAACTGGGCACCATCGATCTGGCATTGCCGTCCACGGTGATGAGTTCACAGTCCGACCTGTTCGGTATTTTTGAGCTGCCCTACCTGGTGCAGGACCGCGCCCACATGCAGCGCATTGAAAAAGAAGTGGTCTGGCCGATTCTCGCACCCGAAGCAGAGAAAAAAGGGTTGAAGATCGTGGCGGTCTGGGAAAACGGCTATCGACATCTCACCAATAACAAACGGCCCATTAAGGTTCCCGCGGACTTAAAAGGCATCAAGCTGCGGGTGCCCGAGGGCAAATGGCGTGTCCGCATGTTCCAAGACTACGGTGCGAACCCCAGCCCGATGAAGTTCTCCGAACTCTTCACCGCCCTGCAAACGGGCGTGATGGACGGGCAGGAAAACCCGTTCACGCAGATCTACTCATCCAAACTCCATGAAGTCCAGAAGTACATCAGCCTCTCCGGCCACGTCTACACGCCGGCCTACCTCACCGCGGGTTCCAAGAAATGGGCCGCCCTACCGGCCGACGTAAGAAAGATCCTGGAAGACACCGCCAAGGAGACCCAGGCCTTTGTCTATCAGGTCGCCGAGAGGGAAGACAAAGAGCTGCTCGATAAGATCAAGGCCGCCGGCACGCAAGCCAACGAGGTCGATAAAAAAGCCTTCGTGGCCGCCAGCAAAGAGATTTATACCGACTTTGGCAAAGAAGTAAAAGGCGCCCAAGCACTCATCGACAAGGCCAATAGCCTGCGCTGAGATCGCGCCCGCGCACGAGGGCGGACCCAGTGGTCGGCCTTCGTGCGACACGATTGCATCCATCGACCGTTTTCAGGGAGTCCAGCATGTCTGGAGCAGCATCACAACAACCATCGGGCGGACTGCGCGCCGCCTACGGAAAATTTCTCGAGTGGTTAGTGCTCGTGCTGATGGTGGCCTTGTTTTTAGAAGTCACCGTTGGCATTGTGTTTCGAACCTTGGGCAGTGCCTTGGTCTGGTACGACGAGCTGGCCTCCATCCTGCTGGCCTGGCTCACCTTTTACGGCGCCGCACTGGCCTCGTTTAAACGCGGCCACATCGGTTGCCCCGAGGTGGTGGACCTGATGCCTCCTGGTCTGCGGCGTGGATTCAACATCCTGGCGCAGATTCTGGTGATCGGATTTTTCGCATTCCTGGGCTGGATCGGTTTCGACATCATGCCCATCCTGGCCACCGACAGCATGGTCAGCATCCCTGAAATTCCCATGAGCGTCGTGCAGTCGGTGATCCCCATCTCCTGTGTGCTGATTCTGATTGGGGAATTTCTCACGCTGTCGGATCTGATTCGTCACGCCCCGTCCCACACCGCGGGGATGTCGGGCGCCGAGAGCCACTAGGAGCGCTGACCATGGAAATGATGCTGATACTGTTCGGCGCGGTGCTGCTCTTGGTGCTGGTCAATGTGCCAATCGCCGTGGCGCTGGGCATTGTCGCCACTGTCGCCATGATCGCGTCCCACGGTTTTGATACCGTGGCCAACATCGCGATCGTCACCTATAACGGGGCCACGAACTTTCCGCTGTTGGCCATTCCGCTGTTCATTCTGGCCGGCGCCATCATGAATGCCTCGGGCATCTCGCAACGCCTGGTGGCTTTAGCGAGCGCCTTGTTTGGATGGATTCGCGGTGCCCTGGCCCACGTGTCGATTGGGGCTTCGCTCTTTTTTGCGGAAATCTCGGGGTCGGCAGTGGCCGATGTCGCGGCACTGGGCTCCATCCTGATTCCGAGCATGAAAAAACGGGGTTATCCGGCGCCACTGGCCGCCGCCTGCATGTCCTCGGCCGCAACGCTCGCGGTGATCATTCCGCCTTCGATCCCGATGATTCTCTACGGCGTGATGGCCGAAGCGTCGGTGGTGCAGCTCTTTGTGGCCGGGATTGTCCCCGGCATCATCGGCGGTCTTGGACTCATGGGCATGGCCTACTACTTCGCGCGTCGTTACAACCTGCCACGCGAAGCGGCCTTCTCCGGCAAGCGCCTATGGGAGGCATTCGTCGAAGCCAAATGGGCCCTGCTGCTTCCGATGATCATCCTGGGCGGCATATTCGGTGGCATCGTCACGGCCACGGAAGGCGCGGCATTGGCCGTGGTGGCGGCACTCTTCATTGGCCTAGTGATCTATCGTGAGTTGGATGTCAAACACCTGCGGGAGGCCATCATGGAAGGTGGCTCACAGACCGCAGTGGTCATGCTCATGGTGGCCACCAGCGCGCTGCTGGGCAATTACCTCACCGAGATCGCTGCACCACAGGCACTGGCGGCCAAGGTGGCCGAGCTCACTAACAACAAATACTTTGTACTGGCGCTGCTCAATGTGCTGTTTCTATTTCTGGGCATGTTCCTGCACTCGGCGGCTGCCATCATTCTGGTCGTCCCCGTGGTCATGCCCCTAGTGCTGTCGGCGGGCATTGACCCCGTGCACTTCGGACTGATCGTGACCATCAACCTGGGCATCGGACAGCAGACACCGCCGGTGGCCAGCGTGCTGATGGTGGCCAGCTCGATTGCCAAGTGCAGCGTCTGGGACGTCACCCGGGTCAATATCTATTTCATCGGTGTGCTCTTTGCCGTGCTGATGATGGTGACCTACATCCCCGTGACCGGCATGGGCCTGGTGGAATACTTCTATCGTTGATGGTTATCCAATCCTTTCACTGTCCGCTGAACTGATCATGTCCGACATCCTGCTGCGATCCCGTGAGGGGTCCATCGTGACCCTCACGATCAACCGTCCCGACAAACTCAACGCCATGACGAAACCCTTGTGGCGCGAACTCGGGGAATCCTTTGAACAGTTGTCCGACGATGACAGTGTCCGCTGCATTGTCATTCGAGGCGCGGGAGAAAAATCATTCTCGCCGGGCAATGACATCAGCGAATTTAAAACCGAACGCGCCAATAAGGCACAGGCAATTGCCTACGGTGAGATCATGCATCGCACCGTGCAGGCCATTCAATCCTGCCGCCACCCCATCGTGGCGCAGATCCATGGCATCTGCGTTGGCGGTGGCCTGGAGATCGCGGCACTGGCCGACATCCGCATCTGCGGGGAGTCGAGCCGCTTTGGCGCACCCATCAAAAATCTTGGGCTGGTCATGGCCTACAGCGAAATGGCCCCGATCGCGGCCCTGGTGGGCAGAAGTAAAGCCGTGGAGATTTTGTTGGAAGGCCGCATCTTTGATGCCGCCGAGGCCCTGCGCATCGGTCTGGTCTCGCGCGTGGTGCCCGATGATCAGGTGGCCGCCGAGGCCGCGGCCTGTGCGCAGCGCGTGGCCTCCGGCGCACCGCTTGTTGCCCGTTGGCACAAAGCGTTTGCACGGCGCCTGGCAAACCCCGCTCCATTGACCGCGGCCGAGAAAGACGAATGCTTTGACTGTTTTGACACTGAAGATTTTCGTATCGGATACCAGGCCTTCCTGGCAAAAGAGCCGCCGCAATTCATCGGTCGCTGATTTCTTCTCGAACACGTGCTCATGACTGCCTCTTCACGCGGCCCACTGGCCGGCATTAAGGTTTTAGAACTCGCCCAGATCATGGCCGGGCCCACCTGCGGCATGATGCTCGCCGACATGGGTGCCGACGTGATCAAGATTGAAAAGATTCCCGGTGGCGATGATTCCCGCAGTTACCGCGAACCCCGGGTCAATGGCGTATCGGCACCGTTTCTGGTGCTCAATCGCAACAAACGTGGCCTTGCCCTGGATCTGAAACATCCCAAAGGCGTCGAGGTGTTAAAGCGCTTGGTCGTGCAGTCCGACGTGCTCACCGAGAACTATCGTATGGGCACCATGGAGAAGCTGGGGATCGGTTATGCCGATCTGAAAACGATTCACCCCGGCCTGATCTATGCCACGGTCTCCGGCTATGGCCGCACCGGCCCCTTGGCCGAAAAACCGGGATTCGATCTCATCGCCCAAGGCTTCTCCGGCCTGATGAGCATCACGGGCTACCCCGGCCAGGCCCCGGCAAAAACCGGCAACTCGGTGGCCGACATCAATGCCGGCATTCTGGCCTGTGTCGGCATCTTGGCCGCACTGATTCATAAGATGAAAACCGGCGAGGGTCAGTTGGTCGAGACCTCGCTCATGGAGGCGGCCATGCAGCAGACCTACTGGCAAGCTGCGATGTTTTTTGCAACCGGTGTCTCGGCCGGGCCGCTCGGATCGGCCCACCCGCTGACGGCCCCCTACCAAGCGTTTCAAACACAAGACGGATACGTGAATATCGGCGGGGCCAATCAACCCAACTGGGAGCGCATTGCCGACACGCTGGGCCATCCGGAATGGAAAACCGATCCACGCTTTGAGACCAATACGCAGCGCCTTGCGCATCAGGATGCACTCACCCAGGCCATTGAGTCGGTGCTCACCCAGCATCCCACCGCCCATTGGATCACCACCTTGGAATCCGCGGGCGTTCCGGTCGGTCCTGTGAACTCCATCGCGCAAGCCTTCACCCATCCTCAGGCCATTGCGCGTGAGATGGTGGTCGAGACCACCCATCCCAAAGCAGGTCGCGTAAAAGGCGTGGGCCATCCGGTGAAATTCAGTGCGCTGCCGCGCCCCGAACCTAAACCTGCTCCCGAACTCGGGCAACATTCTCGCCATATCTTGAGCGGTTTTGGATTCTCCGAGCAGGAGATCACCGAACTGATCGCTGAGCGCGTGGTAGTGCAGGCAGACTGAACGCGCCGATGCGGATCGGTTACGCCAAGACGCGCCCCACGGCGGCAGCCTGAAGCCGCTCGCGCACCTGAAGCACCCGCTGGGGATACTCCGTGGGCTGCCCCAACGATCCCACATAGGCCTTCAGGGCGGCCATGTCCGACCCGAAGCGATCAATGTATTCACGCAGAATCATCGCTCCAACCTGCATGTTCACCCGGGGGTCCAGGGCCTGTTTCTCCCCGCCAAAGGCTTTTAGTTTGTCGGCATGCGCCTTGGGCATGATCTGCATCAGGCCCACCGCCCCTTGGTGGCTCTCGGCCAGGGGATTAAAGCCCGACTCGATCGAAATCACCGCTAATAACAGGAAGGGGTCCAGGCGAAACGAGCCCGAGGTCTCATAGGCCGCGGCCACCAGCTGCTCGATCGCCCCCATCGACACCCGGTGCCGGCTGGCAATCCAACGGGCCACGCGCCGTTGCTCTACGGTCAGATTGGTGGGCAGGACCGAGAACATGGTGTTCATCTGTCGGGGCGATAAGGCCTCCATGGCCAGCGCCGTCCATGCTCCTAAACGATCCCGACCGCCCTGGGTCAGCAAAGTGGACATGGCCAACAGACCCACCACAATGAAGGTGGTCGTACGCTGCTTCATGGATTCCCAGCCCGGTAGGACCGCGGCGGGGGTTTTGTTCGGATCCGTCATGCATCCGATTGGAACACAGGAGCACACCCCCTGCAATATAAAAAAATCTCTTATAAATCAATAACTTATATTAAAATTTAGTGGTAAGTATATGCCCACTTAAGTAGAGATTCCATGCCCGCTTTTGCCCGCATTGCCTCCGGATGATTGACCATCGCCACGAACACCACCCAACGGCCTTCGGCCGAGCGAACGTATCCGGCCAGGGCTCGGACGTTATCCAAGGTACCGGTCTTCAACCAGGCCCGACCCTCCAGCACGCTGTTGCGCAATCGATTGCGCACGGTGCCCTCGATCCCCACCATGGGCAGGGTGTCCACCCAATGCTGAGCATCCGGACCGAGCATCGCATCGGTCAGTAGCCGCGCCAGACTGGCGGCAGAGATTCTCTCCTCGCGGCTAAGACCCGATCCGTTATCCAGAACCAATTCCGGAAAAACCATGCCGCGGGAGGCCAGGTAATCCCGCACGATCGCGGTGGACGCCAGTCGCGTGGCCGGCCGGCCCTCCGAGGCCGACAGGTTCAGGAACAGCTGACGGGTCATCGGGTTGTTGCTCATTTTGTTGATGTCGGCCACCAACTCGATGAGCGGCCTCGGTGACTCCCACTCCAGCAGGGTTTTAGCCCCCGGCGGAGTGGCCCCGGTCCCGAGTTCCGCATTGATGACACCGCCCACTTCTTCCCAGGCCGCCTTGAACGCCAGATAAGAAAAACGGGCGTGATCCATCACGCTCACATAGAAGTCCATGCCGTTGCACTTGCGGCCCATGGTGCCCACGACCTTGAGCGTGGACCGTCCTTCGCTGTGGGCCGACACGCTCGAGCGGCCGCACCCTCCATCAATCAGCTTCACATTGATCGCCAGTTCCCGATCCGGAATCTTCGGCTCGGTGACCACACGAATCCGGCGATCGTTTTCGGGCCATACCGACACGCGCACCGACTTGAAATTCACCATTGCCGCGTGCGGGCCCACGTTGTAGGTCGATGTCGGACGACGATCAAACTTTCCCGGATCAATCTCTGGTTCATCGAACCGGCTGCCATCAATCAGCAAACGCCCCTCCATTCGGGCAATGCCCAACGCCTTCAGCCGCTGCGCGATTTCGCTTAAATCCTCGACCACGAGTTTGGGATCGCCGCCCCCTTGAAAATAGACATCACCGCGCAGGATCCCTTGATCGATCGTACCGGTCGTGGCCAATCGCGTGCGATGACGAAACTGTGGGCCCAACACGCCGAGCGCCGCCCGCGTGGTCACCAGTTTCATCACCGAGGCGGGATTGGCAGGGGCGTCGGCGTTCAGACCAACGCCATGAATCACCGGACCCATGACCACCACCGGCGGCAGCGGCACGATCGCCACGGTCCAGGCCGACTCGGGCAGACCCGATTCCTTCACCAATTGATAGACCTCGGATGGCAGCGGCGCGAGCTTTAACACCGGTGCCATCTGGGCCACCGCCCACACTGGCCAAAGGGCCAGAACAAGTCCAAGTTTTATGCGTGCGTTTCTGGTCACTTCGTGAGATAGTTGCGCGCTTTTACGACAATAGGTGGCGCCATTATGAACATGTGTCACCAAAAAACCATTCGGATACACCCGCGGGGACAATGTTATGGCACTGGAAAAAAACGAGAACTATTTTGAACTCACTGATGACAGCGATCGTGCGTCGGCCATCGAGGCCCAGTTCAACGAGGACGCCTTGGAAGAGGCCCGCCGCCGTATCGCCCCGGAAACCAGCCCCGACTTCGACGGCAAGCATTGCATCGAATGCGGTGAAAAGATCCCGGCGGCCCGCTTAAAACTCGGCAAGATCCGCTGCATCGACTGCCAGAGCCTGAAAGAGCAGAAAACCAAGTTTTTTGGCGGGTAGGCGAGCGCTCCGAATCCCCCACCCCCCGTCGGCCGCCCGCGCCGGATTTCAGCCCCAACCAAGGGTTTACCCTTAAAAGTCGTCTCCCTTGAAATCCAAGGGGGGCGCCCCTATTATTAGCACTCAAGGGCGGTGAGTGCTAACGGCACCCTCCCCCGAGACTTTTTTCAACCTCGTCTCTTTAGGAATGGAGCCTTAACAATGAAATTGCGTCCTCTGCACGACCGCCTCGTGGTCAAACGCCTCGACAACGAGCGCAAAACCGCCTCTGGCATCGTGATTCCCGACAACGCCGCTGAAAAGCCCGATCAGGGTGAGGTACTGGCCATCGGCAACGGAAAAATTCTGGAAGACGGCAAAGTCCGCGCCCTCGACGTGAAAGTGGGCGACAAAGTGCTGTTCGGCAAGTACTCCGGCCAGACCGTAAAGGTCGACGGCGATGAACTGCTGGTCCTGCGTGAAGATGATGTCATGGCGGTGATCGCCTAAGCCTCGTCGCATTTCACGCACAGCCCAACTCTCACAACTTACTTAACGGAGCAAACAACAATGGCAGCGAAGCAAGTCATGTTCAGCGATGACGCACGTCACAAGATGGTGGCCGGCGTCAACATTCTGGCCAACGCAGTGAAAGTGACCCTGGGCCCCAAAGGCCGTAACGTGGTCCTCGAGCGCTCATTCGGTTCCCCCACCGTCACCAAAGACGGTGTCTCGGTGGCCAAAGAAATCGAACTCAAAGACAAGTTCGAAAACATGGGGGCGCAAATGGTGAAGGAAGTCGCCTCTAAAACCTCCGACTCCGCCGGTGACGGCACCACCACCGCGACCGTACTGGCCCAGGCCATCGTGCGCGAAGGCATGAAGTACGTGGCCGCCGGCATGAATCCGATGGATCTCAAGCGCGGTATCGATAAAGCCGTGGGCGCGATCACTGAAGAACTCAAGAAGATCAGCAAGCCCTGCACCACCTCGAAAGAGATTGCCCAGGTCGGTGCGATCTCCGCCAACTCCGATCAGGAAATCGGCGACATCATTTCCCAGGCCATGGAAAAAGTGGGCAAGGAAGGCGTCATCACCGTGGAAGACGGCAAGAGCCTGAACAACGAGCTCGACGTCGTAGAAGGCATGCAGTTTGACCGCGGTTATCTGTCGCCCTACTTCATCAACAACCCCGAGAAACAAATCGCGGTGCTCGATGATCCGTTCATCCTGTTGCACGATAAGAAAGTGTCCAACATTCGCGATCTGCTGCCCGTGTTGGAGCAGGTGGCCAAGTCGGGCCGTCCGCTGTTGATCGTGGCGGAAGAAGTGGAAGGGGAAGCGCTGGCCACCCTCGTGGTGAACAACATGCGCGGCATTCTGAAGACCGTGGCCGTCAAGGCCCCTGGCTTCGGCGATCGTCGCAAGGCGATGCTGGAAGACATGGCCATCCTGACCGGCGGTGTGGTGATCTCGGAAGAGACCGGCATGAGCCTGGAGAAGGCCACGCTGCAGGAACTCGGCCGCGCCAAGCGCGTGGAAATCGGCAAAGAGAACACCACCTTGATTGATGGTGCCGGAGATGCCAAAAACATCGAAGCGCGCGTCAAGCAGATCCGCGTTCAGATCGAAGAAGCCACCAGCGACTACGATCGCGAAAAACTCCAAGAGCGTGTTGCAAAACTCGCTGGCGGTGTGGCCGTGATCCGCGTGGGTGCCGCCACTGAAGTGGAAATGAAAGAGAAGAAAGCCCGTGTCGAAGACGCGTTGCACGCGACCCGCGCGGCCGTGGAAGAAGGCATCGTGGCCGGCGGTGGCGTGGCCCTGCTGCGCGCCCGCGCGGTGGCCTCCGTCAAGGGTGCCAACCCGGACCAGGAAGCCGGCGTCAAGATCGTGCTGCGTGCCGTGGAAGAGCCCCTGCGCCAGATCGTGGCCAACTGTGGCGAAGAGCCCAGTGTGGTGGTCAACAAGGTGCTCGAAGGCAAAGGCAACAACGGTTACAACGCCGCCACGGGCGAGTATGGCGACATGCTCTCCATGGGTGTGGTCGATCCCACCAAGGTGACGCGCACGGCCCTGCAAAACGCGGCGTCCGTCGCCTCCCTGATGCTCACCACCGACTGCATGGTGGCCGAAGCGCCTGCCGATGAAAAGGCCGGCGGCATGCCCGGCGGTATGGGTGGCATGGGCGGTATGGGTGGCATGGGCGACATGGGAATGTAATCCTCCTCCCGTCGCTGTTAACCCTCCAACAGCGCCAAGCCCCGCAGAACATCGCGGGGCTTTTTTATTTATCATGCCGACATGACGTTCATCCAACGCTTGGAACACGCCTGGCAGACACAAGCCTCCATGCTCTGCGTGGGGCTCGATCCCGATCCCTCCCGATTTCCCAGCCCCCTCACGGAACAATTCGCGCGCGACCCGCTGGGCGCGATCGAAACCTTTTGCCTGGGCATCATGGAGGCCACCGCACCGCACTGCTGTGCGTTCAAACCCCAGATCGCGTATTTCGCCTCGCAGCGGGCCGAGAGCGTGCTGGAGCGTTTAGCGATCGTCGCCCGCGATCGCTATCCCCATCATCTCTGGGTGCTCGATGCCAAGCGTGGCGACATCGGTTCCACGGCCGAACATTACGCCAAGGAAGCCTATGTCCGTTATCTGGCCGATGCCGTGACCGTCAATCCCTACATGGGCACCGATAGCTTAGCGCCCTATCTCCACTATGAAAGCCGCGGTATTTTCGTGCTGTGCCGAACCTCCAATGCCGGAGGCGACGATTTTCAAATGCTGCAGACCACGCAGCATCACCGGCTCTATATCGAAGTGGCACGACAGGCCACGTCGCGCTGGAACAAGGCAGATCAAGTCGGACTCGTGGTGGGCGCGACCTATCCCAAAGAAATCGACGCCGTGCGTCATGTGGCCAAAACACTGCCGCTGCTTATTCCGGGCATCGGTGCGCAGGGCGGTGATTTGGTCGCCACCGTGCGTGCCGGACGCACCGCCAACGGCGGCATGCTGATCAATTCCTCTCGGGCGATTCTGTATGCCAGTGCGAACCCCGATTGGAAAGAAGCAGCCGCACGCATCGCCCAGAGCACCACACGGGATATCGCTAACGCCTTCGCCGCCCCATGAACACCCCAAGCACCACAAACGCCGGGCCAATCCTCGCAGCACGCCATGCAATGATCGCCGATAGCTTTGGGGCCTGGGCGCTACTGCATAAAGAGACCATGCGGTTTACCAAGGTCGCCATGCAGACTATTCTGGCCCCGGTGGTCTCAAGTCTTTTGTTTTTACTAATTTTTTCTTACCTGCTCGAGGGCCGAATGGAGCCCTATCCCGGCGTGACGTACTCGAGTTTCTTGGTGCCGGGTTTGGTCATGATGACCCTGCAACAAAATGCATTTGCCAACACATCATCGAGCATCACCCAGAGCAAGATGACCGGCAATCTGGTGTTTGTACTGTTATCGCCGATGCGGCCGTGGGAATGGCTGGTGGGCTATGTGGGCGGGGCTGTATTGCGTGGACTCGTCTGCGGGCTCGGTGTGTGGGTGGTGGCCGCCCTGTTCGTTCCGACCTCGTTCACTTATGCAGTCTGGGCAGCAGTGTTTGCCATCTTGGCCTGTGTCATGCTGGCCTGCCTGGGGTTCATTGCAGGTTTATGGGCAGAGAAATGGGACCACGTGTCCGTGTTCCAAAACTTTTTGATTAACCCTCTGACCATGTTAGCCGGTGTGTTTTATTCCACCCATGATCTGCCGGCTTTATGGCAAGCCATCAGTCATCTGAACCCATTTTTCTATCTGATTGATGGGTTTCGGTTTGGCATTTACGGCATCTCGGATGTCTCGCCCTGGTTCAGCCTGACCATCTCTGCCCTGGCCACGCTCACGCTCACGCTACTGACCGTGCGCCTGGTGGCCATTGGCTGGCGGATTCGCGGTTAATCGCGACACACCTTTTCGATTCGATTTAGGCAAACTGCAGCTTCGCCAACCGGGCGTATAAGCCGCCTTGGGCGACCAGCTCGGTATGCGTGCCCTGCTCCACCACGCTCCCCTGATCCATCACCAGTAACCAATCCGCCCGCAACACCGTGGCCAACCGGTGGGCAATGGTCAAGGATGTTCTACCCGGCAACACCTCGTCCAGCGCCCGCTGCACCTCCCGCTCTGACTCGGCATCCAGGGCCGACGTGGCCTCGTCGAGCAGCAGGATGGGTGGATTCTTAAGAATCGCCCGCGCAATCGAGATCCGCTGCTTCTGCCCCCCGGACAGCCGAACACCGCGTTCACCCAGAAAGCTCTGGTAACCCTGTGGCAACGCGGAAATAAATTCATGGGCATGGGCGGTTCGGGCAGCGGCCATCACCTCCTCGTCGGTAGCCTCCAGGCGTCCATAACGAATGTTGTCCATCGCGCTGGCCGCAAAGATCACCGGCTCTTGCGGCACGATACCAATCTGTGTGCGCAGCGCCCCCAGCGGCCAATCGCGCACGTCCCGACCGAATACCCGCAGCACTCCGGACTGCCCTTCATAAAAACGCAGAAGCAGGGCAAAGAGCGTGGTCTTGCCCGCGCCCGAAGGTCCCACGATCGCCACACGGGACCCTGTGGATACGGCAAAGTTCAATCGATTCAGGGCACGCACATCCGGCCGCGATGGATACGAAAACACCAGATCCGAAAATTCAATTGCGGTAACACCGGATGTGGCGACGATCGGATCCGGAACGTGGGCATTCGCGCGTGCAGACTCCTGCGCAATGCCGGGTGACGACAGAATGGTGGGCTCGGCCTGCATCAGTTCCACCAATCGCTCCGTTGCACCCGCGGCACGCTGCACATCGCCCAAGACCTCGGAGAGTGCACCGATCGCACCGGCCACTAGAACGGCATACATCACGAACTGGGTCAACTCCCCCAAGGACATCGCACCGCTGCTTACCTGCCGAGCGCCAATCCAGAGCACCAACACAATCACAGAGAATGCCATCAGAATCGCCACCACCGTGAGCAGTGAGCGCAAGGCAATTCGGCGGCGCGCCTGGCGGAAAGTGTTTTCGACCGCCTGATGGAATCGTGAACGTTCATACGGTTCCCGCACGAAGGCCTGCACGGTGGACATCGCGTTTAACACCTCACCGGCCAAGGCACTGGTGTCGGCCACCTTATCCTGGCTCGTTCGCGACATCTTGCGCACGCGTCGGCCCAGCGCCCAGATCGGTAACACCACCAGGGTGAGCAGCACCAGCATCAATCCTGCTAACCACGGATTGGTGACCAGCATCATGATCAGGCCACCGATAAACATCACGGCAGAACGCAACGCCATGGACACGCTGGTGCCGATCAAGGTTTGTACTAGCGTCGTGTCACTGGTCAGCCGCGAGAGCACTTCCCCTGTCTGCAGAGTCTCAAAGTAACTCGGGCTCTGCCGCAGCACGTTATCAAACACCCGTGTGCGAATATCCGCCACCACCCGCTCCCCCAGCCAGGACATGAGATAAAACCGCGCGGCGGTGACCACGGCCAATACGGCCGCCAGACCCAACAGATTCAGAAACTTTTGATCGATCTGATCACTGCCCAGACCACTGTCCACCAGGTCCCGGAACGCCAGGGGCACGGCCAGCGTGGCTCCCGCCGCGAGCACCAGAAACAGCAGCGCGAAAAACCATTGGGATCGGTAGCGCGACAGGACCTGATAGTCCCGCAACCAGGCCGCAAGGCCGGTGAGTTTGGAAGCCATGGCCCCATTCTAAGGTGGGGTGCATGCCCCACCGCCACACGGCGCGATGGGCCATGGGAATTGTCCTAAACACCTAAATTTTCTATAATCTGCGACTCGTGGCGATTTAGCTCAGTCGGTTAGAGCGACGGAATCATAATCCGCAGGTCCGGGGTTCGAATCCCTGAATCGCCACCACTTCATTTTCTTGGCACCGCAAGTTATCCTGCAGTCCTAGGAGCCAAAATGCACCCAATCATTGAAACAAATCGAACCGAGCTTAAGAGGCTTGGCGATCGCTACGGCGCGCGTAGCTTGAGCGTATTTGGTTCTATGGCTCGGGGTGATGCAAACACAGATAGCGATGTCGATCTTCTTATTGAACCCGGGCGCGCCCTTTCTGGATTTGACCTTGGTGCGCTACTCATGGACGCTCAAGATCTGCTGGGCCGACGAGTTGATATTGTCACGCTGAGCGCCTTGCACCCCCTTATGCGCGAGAGAGTGCTTGCGGAAGCAATCAGACTCTAAGATTCTTCTATGTATCCCAACGAGCGTGATCATGTCTATGTCGTGCACATGCTTGATTGCATCGAAAGAATTTTTGAGTACTGTGAGAAAAACGAAAAAACGTTTCGTTCATCACGTCTGATCCAAGATGCTGTAATACGCAACTTACAGACAATGGCAGAATCCGCCCAGCGGCTGAGTGATCGCTCAAAAGCTCTTGCCCCAGAACTTCCTTGGCGAGCAATTTCGGGGTTTAGAAATGTCATTGTTCACGATTACCTCGGACTTGACCTTGATGCAATTTGGCTAATCATCGCAAATAATCTTTCGCCACTAAAAGTCGGTTTAGAGAAAATACATCGGGAGCTTCCTGGTTCAAATCCCTGAATCGCCACCATTATCAAATAGTCCCCTCCGCGGGGCTTTTGCTTTTATGAAGCTGTTTTTGCTAACAGCTGCTCAAACGCACCGACAAAGGACTCAGGAGGCTGAGCGCCCTGAATCAGATACTGTTCATTCAAGATAATCGACGGCACCGAATGAATGCCCAGGCTGTGATAACGCTTCTCTTCTTCCCGAACATCTTGGGCAAATTCATTGTTATCCAAGACCTGAGTCGCACGCACGGGGTTGAGTCCTGCGCGAATAACGGCATCAAGTAAATGTTGTTGCTCATCTAAATTAACCGCTAAGCAAAAGTAAGCACTGAGTAGCTCCGTCTTCAGAAGTGCTTGTTGCTCAAGGCCAAGCTCCTGAACAGCCCAGAATAGCAATCGGTGAGCATCAAACGTGTTGTAGACCCACTTGCGACCTTCTGGATGAAACGCAAATCCCGCCTCAATCGCTTTTGCACGAATCTGGGCTTGGTTCTCTTTCACCTGTTCAACGCTTATTCCGTACTTCTCGGTCAGATGCTCGATAACGTCCTGGCCGCCTTTCGGCATATCTGGGTTCAGCTCAAATGCGCGAAAATGCACTTCGAATTGAACCTGGCCTTTCATGGAAGCGATCGCCTTGTTCAGGTTACCCAGACCCACGGCGCACCATGGGCAAGCAATGTCGGAAACAAAGTCAATCCTAATGGTCTCTGTCATATAGTTGTTGGTGACTGAAGGGGTTTCCCTGTTGGAACGTTTCGCATCAGCATAGCGGCAGGTACTGAATCAAATGCCTCTGGCGGAAGACAGCATCTGCACGGCTGATCATTCCCGCTCTCAAACTGCACTAGAATTTCCGGATTCAATCCGCTTTGTCCAATAAAAAACCCTCTGAAAAGTGATCCGCCAGAGGGTTTTTTGGGAAGACGTGTGCTTACTTCTTAGGCGCTTCTTTACATTCTTTCTTGTCTTTGTTTTCTGGCTTTTTGCAATCGACTTTTTTGTCGTCCATCTTGCCGCCGCCATGGTTCATAGCGAAAGCAGGGGCAGAAACGGCAATCAGAGCGGAAGCCACAACAGTCAGTACGGATTTCATCAGTTTTCACCTGTAGAGTTGACACATTTAAGAGGAACGCACTGAGGTCCCAGGAAATGAGAGCACTAAGTGACGTTCGTGGATTTTGGGGACTGCCCATGGCTTTCGTCAAGGGCGTTTCCTCTCCAACCCTATTGATCGTCCCCCTTTTTTTAGCCCTTTTACTGCCAGCCGCCGCCTGGGCTCAGACGCGATTTCATCCCCAGGAGTCGAAGGTTCTGCTCAAGACCGAATCGAACCAAACGGAGGTCCGTCGTCTGCGCGAAGCGCTTGAGCACTGGCGCCTTGATCCCCAAAACATCGACACCGCGACGGACTCGGCCAGAGCAGCCATTCTGACGGCTATTCGACAGGGGGATCTGCGCTGGTTGGGAAACGCCAAAGCCATGTTGAAACCCTGGTGGGAACAGCAGAAACTTCCTAGCGAAACACTGTTCGTTCGTGCCCTGATACGCCAGGGAGCGCATGACTTCGAGGGGGCACTGAACGACTTAGATGCGGCAATTGCCAAAGACCCTCAACAACCCGAATTCTGGTCCTGGCGATTTGCGATCTATATGGTGAGGGCTGAAATCGCAAAGGCGCGAGAAGAATGCTCGGCAATCGGTAGCCGCTTTGGTCGGATAGAGCAAGAAGGCTGTAACGCCGTCTTGCTCTATAGAACCGGCAACCCCAAGAGCGCGACTATCGCGTTGGATCGCCTTTTCGGCCATCCAAATTATCAGGGACAGCATGCGCAAGAGTGGCTAGCTTTTCACAGAGGGGAAGCGCTCCGCGTAGCAGGGGACAGAAGCAATGCGAGAAGAGTCTGGGAGTCTCATCTTAAGACGGGATCGGCCGGTCATGGCCTGAGAGTAGCTTTAATTGATCTGCTTAATCGTGATGGGAAGTACGCAGAGGCCTGGAGGCTAAATAACCAAACTCCAAGATCAGACGCACTTTTGGTTGCGGCAATCCAGTCCGCGCAAGGCCTAAAGAACGGCCAAGAGCAATCGCTTATCGCTGAGCTTGAACAACGACTCCGCCAGCAGGAAGCCAGAGGGGATTCGATCCACGAACGACCGATCATCAAATACCAGCTCATGATCAAAAGAGATGCCAAGACAGCGCTCAAAATGGCACAAGCCGCCTGGAAGACAGAACGGGAACCGGCAGATGCACTTCTATTCGCTGAAGCGGCCATCCAAAGCGGATCGCCCAAACAGGCATCGGTACTCCTGCAGTGGCAATCTGAAACTGGCTACCGCGACCCCGATCTTGATCGTCTCATGATGGAAATACGTCAGGCGATTCCGTCAGCGGAGCAGCGATGAATCTGACAGATCAATTTCGGGTAGGTCTTGTTCGAGTCATGGCACTGGTGACGTTTGTTTGGGCAATACTTTTATCCACCGGAATAGCATGGGCCCACTCCAGTAGCACGAGCTATATCACTATCTCCGCGGATGCGGGAACGCCTCCCTCCCTACGGCTAGACTTGCCCTTACGGGATCTTGCCTTGAGATTTGATCTTGACCAGGATCGCGATGGCGCTATCCGCTGGCCGGAAGTCAATTCACAACTGGGCTCAATCACAAGTTGGATAAATGAAGGTCTAAAGATCGAGCAATCCGCTGCCTTATGCAGGTTGGTAGAGCCGGACTGGGCAGCGGCAACCTACGGCGAAGAAAACTATCTTAGTTTAGTCGCTCAGATCCGCTGCCCCGTGGATACAGGCATAAAGGCGCTCTCTCTAAGCTATACCCTCTTCTTTGACCAAGATGCCCTGCACCGCGGACTGATGAAAGCCTCTTTTAACGGCATCACCATCAGTGCCATCACAAGCCCCGATCGACCGGCCCATCTTCTGGATCCATCCACCACTGGTTTTGCTGCAGTATTAGGAAACTATCTGATTGAGGGAGTCTGGCATATCTGGATCGGAGCGGACCATATCTTGTTCTTAATTAGCCTCCTGCTTCCTTGCGTTTTCTTACGAACACCTGCAACCCTTGGGCAATGGCGTCCACAGCAGGATATCAAGTCTGCACTGACAAACGTCGTTGCGGTCGTCACCGCCTTCACCCTCGCGCATTCCATTACGCTTGGGCTTACCGTCCTCACTATCATTACGCCACCTGACGGACTTGTTGAACCCATCATCGCCGCCTCAGTTATTTTTGCAGCCCTGGGCAACCTCACGAAGACACTTATTCACCTACGTTGGCAGATTGCACTGGTATTTGGTCTCATTCACGGGTTTGGATTTGCGAGCGTTCTTGCTGACCTTGGGCTCCCATCCGATCAGCTCACCGCCGCGTTACTAGGATTTAATATTGGCGTTGAACTTGGTCAGTTGGCGATTGTTACTATATTCTTCCCCATCGCCTGGAAACTCCGGGCGACATCGTTTTATCGCTGGGGATTTGTGTTCATGGGCTCGATTGTCATTGCGATGATTGCGCTATATTGGTTAATCGATCGGCTATAGTTAGGCTAGCGAAATGTCCAACTCGATGCGTGTTATAACTTTCTTGACCGTTCTAAGCATAGTGGCATCACTGTCTTCCTGTACAGTCCGAGAGCAGGCGTTTAACTGAGATTATTTTCAACAACATGAATCTTCACTCTGATTACAGCAAACGGGTTGTGCTCAATCACCATGAGTTACCTTGGGTGGTAAGCCCCGAGGCTGGTGTTTTGCGTCGTTTACTGGAGCGACATGGCGATGAGGTCGCAAAAGCTACATCCATCGTCAAGTATGAAGCTGGCGCTCAGTTCTCGAAGCACAGTCATGACCGTGGCGAAGAGATTCTTGTGCTGGAGGGCGTATTTAGCGACGAGACGGGCGATTACCCTGCGGGCACTTACATCATGAACCCACCGGGGTCGGCTCACACGCCATACAGCTCCACCGGTTGCACGCTGTTTGTAAAGTTACGCCACCTGGGGGTTGAACAAACCGAACGAGAAGTAGTCGATACGAACAATGCACCCTGGCTTCAAGGTCTGGTGGATGGCCTTTACGTCATGCCGCTCATGCGACAGGGCAGCGGGTCAACGCTGGTGCGTTGGGCGCCACAGACTTACTTCAACCCCCATCGGCACCACGGAGGTGAGGAGATATATGTGGTGCGGGGGGTGTTTGAAGACGAGCATGGCGTCTATCCAGAAGGTTCGTGGATACGAAGCCCGCATATGAGCCTGCACCAACCTTTTAGTAAAGAGGGCTGTACGATCTTTGTTAAAACGGGTCATCTTTTTACCACCCAGGATCGCGCCACACGCTGAGCCATACTGGGGAAATCCGTTACTTCAAGTAACAGTTTTTCATCATAGGATCCTGCAGTTTGTTAAGCTACTCCATCCAATTGACCGTTCGTGGCACGGGGTGTCAGACTATCTTTGCAGCGGATCGTCTGCCGAACAAAGTGCTGCAGCTCACTCAAGGCGACTTTTATGACGACCAATCCTAAAACCTTTCTTGTCTTTGGCGGTGTTGGAGGCATTGGCGGGGATCTCGTATCCCTATTACACAGCCATAGGCACACGGTGTACGCCACCACGCGAACCCCTCAGCCCACGAATGAACTGCCAATCCCCGCAGATCGGTTATTGAACGTCGATGTAGTGAATGCATCCTCGATCGCTGAAGCGGTGCGGACTGCGAGCCAGGAGCGTCTCGATGGTCTGGCCTACTGCATCGGCACCATCAATCTCAAGCCGCTCGGGCGGACCACGGCCGACGATATCGTGAACGCTATGTTGGTGAACACCGTTGGCGCGTTTTTGGCAATTAAAGAAGCGAGTGCTGTTTTGTCAAAATATCATGGCTCAGTTGTGCTCTTTTCTTCTATAGCGGCAACAAAAGGTTTCGTAAACCACGCGGCAGTTGCGTCCGCAAAGGCCGCACTCGAGGGATTGGCACGAACAGTCGCCGCAGAGCTTGCTCCGCATGTTCGCGTGAATGTCATCGCCCCAAGCCTTACCGACACTCCACTGGCCCGTGTGTTTACGCAGAACGCAAAAATGAGTGAGGCAATTGCCGCTATGCACCCTATTCCTCGCCTAGGTATCGCTGCAGAGATGGCCAAGATGGCCGCCTTCCTGTTGTCCGATGAGTCGGGATGGATAACCGGTCAAACGATTCATATCGATGGCGGTCGGTCAACCATCCACAAATAATTGATCTCGTTCCGTCGGCAGTGATGAGACCGTTCCATGTCGTCGTGATCGGCAACGGAATCGTAGGGGCCGCGAGCGCCCTTCACGCGCTTCGAATGGGGTGTCGTGTGACCATCGTCGATCCAGAGCCCGCAGGCAGCCGCCAGGCCTCGAGTTTTGGCAACGCGGGATGGCTGTCGTCACACTCGATCATTCCGCCAGCTACACCGGGTGTCTGGAGAAAGATTCCGGGATGGTTATGGGATCCGTCTGGGCCGCTGACCATACGGTGGCGTTATCTTCCTTCGGCATTTCCCTGGTTGGTTCGCTATTTGCGCGCTGGCTGGACCTACCCACAGATCGCTCAGACCGCCCATGGTTTGCGCGCATTGCTTCGAGACGCGCCGGATCTGCATCTGGACATGGCCAAGGCCGCGGGCGTCCCCGAGCTGATCCGAAAAACTGGGTTACTTCATGTCTATCCCTCAGCAGAAGACTATCAGCGGGATGCACGCCTATGGGATATCCGACGGCAAGAAGGCATCACCTGGGAGAACTGCTCGGCGCAGGTACTGCGCCAACGCGAGCCCCACCTTGAGCACCGCTACCAGTGCGGTCTCTATGTCCCGGATGTCGGACATTGCGCCAATCCCGGCGCCTATGTCCAGGCCATCATGCGCCACGTGCTGACCTCGGGTGGCACGGCCCTCTGTACGGTCGCCACCGGATTTCGCATTGTCGATGGCCGGCTACAAGCCGTGACCACCGTGGACGGCGAAGTGGCCTGTGACAAGGCCGTGATCGCCGCCGGCGCGCAGGCCAAGGTGCTTGCCAGCGCCGCCCGAGATCACGTCAGCCTGGAAACAGAACGGGGATATCACGCGACGGCCGACGTGGCGTCAGTCGGCCCCGTCACGCCCACCATGCTGATGGATCAAAAAGTAATTGTTACCCGCATGACTACCGGCCTGCGAATTGCTGGTCACGTGGAAGTTGCGGGATTCGCCGACGCGCCGAACTGGAAGCGCGCCGAGATCCTTCAGCGTCTCCTGATCCGACTTTACCCCGCCTTAAACGGTATGCTCCGGCCAGAACAGATTCAGGTCTGGATGGGCCGCCGACCCAGCACACCCGATGGACTGCCCTGTATCGGATTCTCCCGTGCCACTGCGGATGTCATCCACGCGTATGGCCACGGCCATGTCGGACTGGCCGGGTCCGCCCGTACCGGACGTATCGTCTCGGCATTGCTCACCGATCAATCGCCCGACATCAATTTGACACCCTACTCGCCGCAGCGTTTTAGGTCAGCGTGATCGATCAGACTCCGAAAAGAAAAAAGGCGCTCGTTTGGGAGCGCCTTTTTTATTTGAAGGGTCGCGCACTGCGCCCCAGCAAATTACAGTACCGCGTCTTTCAGTTTTTTCAGGGCACGTACCTTCACTTTTACCGAGGCGGGCTTGGCTGCAAACCACTGGTCTTGACCAGTGAAGGGGTTTTTACCAAAGCGCTTGGGCTTAGCCGGAACCTTCTGGGCCACGATCTTTAACAATCCCGGGAGCGTGAACTCACCAGCACCTTTTTTGTTCACGGACGCCAGCGTTACATCTTCCAGGGCCGACAACACGGCCTTCACCGACTTGGACTCTACGCCCGAGCTCTCCACAAGATGAGCCACCAATGCGCTCTTATTCAATGCCGATTTGATCGGTTTTGCGGCCGACGACTTTGCGGCGGCGACTTTCTTTGCGGGTGCTTTTTTCACTGCTTTTTTGGCCTTGACGGCTCGGGCTTTTTTCGTTGCCATAGTGACTCCAAGTGGATAAAAGAAAAGTAAAACGTGGAAATTCTAGCAGGTCGCGAGGCAAAGATCGCGCGTCATTTCGAAATTGGGGTAAGTCGGTAGACCCTCTCCAGCAACCACGTCAATCCCATTTGCGCCCAGGGCGACTGAGGCGAAAACGCATCGTGCGAATGCAGCCGCTCCACATGATGCGATCCGCTATAGAGCGCTCGGACTTCCGCCTCCCCCACGGAGAAGGGTGGGCCCGGGCGCCGCTCCTGCTCATATTCCATGGTCAACAGCAAGGCCGGAATAGGCTTGGGGAAAAGCCTGCCCAGATGTGCGACATAGCGGCGGCGCATCTGGGGAGGAAGCGCCACCAGCGCCGCCCGGTCATAGAGTGCCGAGCATTCGCTGATGTGCTCAGGGCGAAGATCGAAAAAATCGCCCTCTACGATACGGATCGTGTCGGCTTGCCAAATGACTGACGGCCCATCCACGTGCCGTGACGGACTCAGGCCATGCTCCTGGAAAAAGGCCTGACAGGCTAACGGGCTAAGTTCAGAGCCCACCACGCCAAATCCCTGATCCGCCAGCCAGGCGAGGTCCAGGCTCTTGCCGCATAAGGGAACGAATACCGTATTGCCCGACACGGCGCCGACCTGCCCCCAAAAACCCGTCAGAAGGGGGTTGATCTCGCGCTTATGAAAGCCGATCTCGTCACGCTTCCATTTCTCATGCCAAAACACTGCATCCATCGACGCAGTATAAGTCAGAGCATCCTGCGCA
>JACCDI010897662.1_pt1 | contig 74883 bp, 58 predicted proteins | sample 7442791 | NCBI WGS metagenome assembly JACCDI01 (sample SAMN15323434, study PRJNA562643) | freshwater metagenome | isolation source: river surface water | place: USA:Blue River Watershed | collected 2017-08-15
CTTCTCTTTTTACAAATGGTTTTGAGTTTCTTCTCATTCAGTGGTTAGTTCAACTTAAGCCAGTTCTGCGGAAATTACTTCCTGAATCAAGTCCGCAAATTTGTTCAGGTCCATGCTGCCGTGGTCTCCGACGCCGCGTTGTCTGACTGCTATTGAGTTAGATTCGGCTTCTTTTTCACCAACGATAAGCATGAAAGGTACTTTTTTGAGTTCTGCATCGCGAATTTTCTTGCCGATTTTCTCGTTGCGGTCGTCAATAAGTCCGCGAATATCGGAATTATTTAGGAATTCTAAAACTTTTTCTGCGTAGTCGTTGTATTTATCGGAGATTGGCAAGATGATAAATTGTTCTGTCGACAACCAAAGCGGGAAGTCTCCGGCGCAATGTTCGAGTAAAACAGCCACAAAACGCTCCATTGAACCAAAAGGCGCACGGTGGATCATGACTGGACGGTGTTTTTGGTTATCGGCACCGATATACTCAAGTTCAAAACGCTCAGGAAGGTTGTAGTCGACTTGAATCGTACCGAGCTGCCATTCTCTTCCGAGGGCATCTTGCACCATGAAATCTAGCTTAGGGCCATAGAACGCTGCTTCTCCGTATTCAACAACGGTTGGCAATTCTTTTTCTGCTGCAGCCTCGATGATCGCTTGCTCAGCGCGTTGCCAGTTTTCTTCAGAACCAATGTATTTGGCTCTATTTACTTTGTCTCGTAAGGAAATTTGCGCTTTGAAATTTTCAAATTTGAGCGTCTTGAGTACGTAAAGCACGATGTCAATAACGTTCTTGAATTCTTCTTTTACCTGTTCTTGCGTGCAGAATATATGAGCGTCGTCTTGGGTAAAACCGCGCACTCTGGTAAGGCCGTGCAGCTCACCTGATTGCTCATAGCGATAAACAGTTCCGAACTCAGCAAAGCGAGCTGGAAGGTCTTTGTAGGAGCGGGGCTTGCTTTTGAAAATCTCGCAGTGATGCGGACAGTTCATAGGTTTGAGGTAGAACTCTTCGTTTGGATCTGGGGTGCGAATTGGTTGAAAGGAGTCGGCGCCGTATTTTTCGTAGTGACCAGAGGTTACATAAAGTTCTTTGTTGCCAATATGCGGCGTAATGACTTGTTGGTAGCCTGCTTTTCTTTGAGCTTTTTTAAGGAAGTTCTCTAAGCGCTCGCGCAAAGCTGCACCTTTAGGCAACCAAAGCGGTAAGCCCTGCCCCACTTTCTGACTAAAAGTAAACAACTCGAGTTCTTTACCTAGCTTGCGGTGATCGCGGCGCTTGGCTTCTTCTACGCGCTCAAGGTATTCGGTGAGTTCGGCTTGCTTTGGAAAGGTAATGCCGTAAATACGTGTGAGTTGCTTGTTTTTTTCATCACCGCGCCAATAAGCACCAGCAATAGCAGTTAGCTTAACTGCCTTGATAAAACCGGTGTCGGGGATGTGCGGGCCACGGCAAAGATCTGTAAAGTCACCTTGTGTGTAAAAAGTAATGCTGCCATCTGGGAGATCAGCAAGCAATTCGAGTTTGTATGGATCTTGCTTTTGCTCGAAATAAGCAATTGCATCTGCTTTGGAAATCTCTTGACGAACAAAAGGATTTTTGAGCTTGGCCAGCTCTTTCATTTTTTGCTCGATTTTTTCGAGGTCTTTCTCTGAGATGCTGTGCTCCATGAGATCGACGTCGTAATAAAAGCCATTGGCGACGGGCGGGCCAATTGCTAGCTTGATACCTGGGTAATAAAACTCTAAAGCCTCGGCCATTAAATGCGCCGAAGAGTGCCACATGGTTGACTTACCTTCGGTATCTGACCAAGTAAGAAGTTGAAGACTGCAATCTTGGGTAAGTGGCGTGCTGGCATCTTTGACTTGTTCGTCTATGCGGGCCGCAAGAACATTGCGTGCCAAACCTTCTGAAATGGATTGGGCCACTTGCATGGCGGTTGTTCCGGCGTCGAACGTACGAATGTTGCCGTCCGGAAAGGTTACGTTAATGGTCATAAAACTTAAAAATGAACTGCAAAATTACAAAAAAATGTGCAGTTGAACGCTATTTGTTCTGACTTCGTAAGGCAGACTGGAGGTCGGCTTGCATGGCGCGAAGCTGAGATCCGAGCCCAGCGTGGTCGAGCTGAACATCCGGTAATTCTTTGGAGATATACGAAACAAAACGCCAAACTTCAAGAACTTCAGATACAGGAACTTCAAATGGTTCATATAAAGGATTAGTAGAACTCAAGCGCAGGATTTGCTGATCTTGAAGTAAGTTTTGAACGTATTTAAAAACGATCCCATCTTCTTTGGTAACTACCACGCATGGGATGTTGTTGGGTAAACGCAGCCAATCCTGAACAAACTCACCGACGACGTAAGAACCGTGAACAACCGGTGGCATGGAGTCTCCGGCTATAGGAAAAGCACGGTACTTGCGGTCTTTGGATAGAAAGGGGAGCCGCAAAGTAGGAAGCTCTTGTAAATAAGTTGGGTCTGCGTACCCGCTGGTGTAACCCGCACTCACCTTTTCAGAGATCAGTTCTATTTCTTCTTCATTTTGCGCATTGACAACAGTTGTAAGCACACGTAGATTTTGGCCACTCGCTTCTTTGCGCCAAGAACCAACTAGCTGATCCATTTCAGACATTGTAAACTGCTCCAATTGCTTGGATAGAAGCACCTCTAAAGGAATGTTTTCTGATTGTGCTAACTGCAAAAGTAGTTCTAAACTGGGCTGTGCCACTTCGTTTTCATAACCGCTGTATGTAGAGCGATTGAGCCCCAACGACTGAGCCATTTCTTCTTGAGACTTGCCTTTTTTCTTGCGAAGGAATTTTAGGTTTTGAGCGATATACATAGCAGCGTTTCTTTGCTCAAAAATAAATAAAATATCAATTACTCGTCAAGTAATTGATTATTTTTTAATCAAATCGATTTCAACAAAAGCTACTGCGCTTCAAAACGATAGGAAATCCAGCCGGTTGCACTCCCCTCGCCGGCACTGAACTTAGATAGCTTGGCGTATTTTAGCGCTTGCTCGATCATGCAAGAACTCGCATTATTACTTTTTGAAGCGATGTAATTGGCAGCACTTACTCTGCCTGCTGCATTGACTTCGATTTGTAAATAAACCAGGCCTGCTGCATTGAAGCCACAGGTGTAACCTGGATTTCTGACATACCACGTATTGCCTTCATAGGCAGTGCGTTTGACAACACTAAAATCAACCATTACTGCTCCTGCATATTGATTAGGCTGCGCTGATCCGTTTGTTTGGGTTGCCTGCTGCGTTTGCCCTTGTTGTTTGAGTTGCGCTATGCGCTTGTTACTTTCCTGAACAATGCGTTCTCGGGCTGCAGCGCCGCCGGTCTGTGCAAAAACTTCAGCTTCGTAGTCTCGGGCGGTCTGTTCTGGGTCACCTTGACTTGAACCTCCGGTTTGTGCCGACCAATTTTCGTATGACGAAGGACGCGTATCATTGGCATCTCTAGCTACGCTTCGCAGATCGGAATTTTGTTGCTGCACCTGCATTTCTTGACGCAACTCCTCTTTTTCTTCTTCGGTGATTTCTTCTAAGGCAACCTCGTATAGCCCTTCTTCAGAAAGCAACTCCTCCTTCTTTACGGTAGTGAGTTCGAGGTATACAAAAGACCCTACGTAAAGACTGAGCACAACGATGAGCGCCTTCAGGTAATGTTCGGTCTGTAATTGCCTCGGATTCATGGTTGTAACCTGATTATTTTGAGCTCGGGGACCAGAAAATACAACAAGCCATCTGCCGAAGTCAATTGAAATGTATCGGGGTCAAAACGAACAATGCGCTGATATCCACAAGGAACCAACACCGCACCATTTGAACTGCACAAACCAAGGCCATTTTGGTTTTCAACTAAAAAATATGCGGATTCAAGATGCTTAATTGTTTTGTATTCAGGTTGCAATAGCCACTTGCCAGCTGTATCGATGAGACCTAAGCCACTTTCTTTCTCCACAAGAAAACCAAAAGGAGGAAAAGGAAGAATTTTTTGTTGTTCAAAAGGCAAAACTACCTTGCCATCCAATGAAATGAGCCCCCACTTGCCTTTTTGTTGCACTGGCCATAGACCACCAAAGACGACCTGTGCGCCATCATAGACATTTTTTACCAAGACCTTTCCTTTTGTATCCATTAAGCCGAGTTTGGTACTTTTCGAAAAAACAGCAATCCCTTCATTTGAGAAATTTGCGAGTTCCGGAGCGTTCAAAAACCATTCCAAACCATTTATTTCCAAGCGCTTACCCGTAGAATCAAAATAGGAAAGACCTTTGCCTTGCTTTGCTAAGATCAGCACTGATTCAGGGCTTGTAATGATTTCATCAAATTTAGGCTGCAGTAATACTTTTCCATTTTTGTTGAGTCCCTTTTTCCCGTTGCGCTCTACAAGCTCATAAAGCGACTTTTTGTCTTCGCTTGAAGTGGCTTCTTGCCAATTCAGGGCAGCGAGTGTTTGCTGCAATTCTTCCCATTGCATTGGTTCTTTTTGAAGGAATTTTCCTTGCATGTCGCTTAGAAAAAAGCCCACACTATCTTCTAAAATAAAACCATTATCGTTAAAAGTAATGTCGAGGTACTTGATGGAAACAATTGGTTCGTTCTTCTTATTGATCAGTCCGTAAAAATTGTGCTTGGCAACAATTGCCAAACCATCGTAAAAAGCACTTGCCGCTTCGTATTGAGCCGGGATACTAACCTTGCCAATTTCATCCATGAAACCGTAATAACCTTCGCGCAGAAATGGATAAAGCTTTTTCATTAACAAAGCGCCGTCTTGTGCTAAATCAGATAGAAAAGGATAGGTCGGGAAATCTAAACGAAACTGCGCAAGTTTTTCAACGCTGTAGGGCTGCATATAGAGTTTGTACACTCCCTTCCAGGCTAAATCAGCTTGCGGTGCATGAGGGTATTTTTGTACAAAACCATAAAGTGAGGATATCGTTTGCTGCTGCGCATATTTCGCATAAATACGCGACCAAGCCTCTGCAACATAAGGACTGCGCGGAAAAGCAACAATAAAACTCGCCAAGGCTTCTTCGGTGTTGTCTTGTGTGCGCTCTTGATAGAGGAGCTTTTCGTAAAGCTCTTTAGCTTCAGCGCATTGAGCAGCGGTCGGAAACCTCATAAGAAAATCTTCAAGAGCCGCTGATTGTTGTTTTGCTATAGCAAGTTCAAATGCAATGGAATCTCGTTTTTGAAGAGCCTCTAATTGAAGACTTGGAAATCTTTGACCGTAGCGCAGCATGAACTTTTCAAAATCCTCGAGATTGGCACTATTCAGCGTAGCTTGAAATTCTCGAAGTGCGAGGCGTGTAAAAAGAATTGCAATGGTTGTATCTGAAAAACTAAGCTCTGTTTGTAGCTTTTGACGAGCCGCAGAATCGCAGGTTTTGAGTTGATTCTCTAATTGAGTAAGATACGAGAATGCGCTATCTGCATGGTAAAACAGCGGGGTTTGATAATACATTGCCCAGCCATAACTTGCGGCAATTGGTGCTTTGGGAAGGTCTTTTTGAAAGTAGCTTGCCGCAATACCGTAGTTGTGTGCCTGAAGCGCGGCTAAGCCTTTGCGCGTGTTTTTTTGAGCCCAAATAAATGAGGTCAGGCAAAATAAAAATGTCAGTATAAAACCCTTTTTCATTGGGTCAGTAGCGCTTTTAGGTGATTTGGAACCTCGCAAACTGGAATGGGCTGCATTTTATGCAGATTGGCACGGTGGTAACGCGCATAAATGTCTAATACCTCTTTTTGACGAGCTGAAAGCAAACTCGGGTCACCGTCATAAGTCATTGCCCATTCAAGTTCTGGATAGGTAGCGCCAATTTGATCTTCATCGGAACGACCGTCTTCCCATAAACCGTCGGTTGGTGCTGCATTTTGAATAGAAGCCACCACCCCTAGTTCTTTGGACAGAGCAAACACTTCGGTTTTCATGAGATCGGCAATTGGGCTGATGTCCACGCCGCCGTCGCCATATTTGGTGTAAAACCCGACGCCAAAATCTTCTACTTTATTGCCGGTGCCTGCTACTAAACAAAAATTTGCTTGTGCAACTGCATATAGCGTTGCCATGCGCAAACGCGCACGCGTGTTCGCCATTGCAAGCGGTTGTGTAGTTGAGTTGAGTGGCAAGGTGCTTTCGAACACTTCAAAGGTTTGCGTAAGGTCTATTGTCTGAATACGCACGTTTGGGAAACGCTCTTGTAAATTTTTCATGTGTTCGTTGGCGCGATCAAACTCTGCTTTTGTTTGCTTGATCGGCATAGTAACGCAGATGGTTGGGGCACCCGTTAGGGCACAAAGTGTGGAGGTCAGTGCAGAATCTATGCCTCCAGATATGCCAACAACAAAACCTGTAGAATGTGCGTTTTGGCGATAAGTTTCTAACCAATTAACAATATGATCGGCAAGTGCGTGCATTTTTAGAACAGCAACGTGAGTTTGAGGTTCAATTGATTCAGTGTCGCTTGATTCCTAAAATAGGTCTCGTCTAGCGTTGTTTGATCGATGGTAAAGAGGGTGTAATTCTGAGCTTTGGAAGTGAGGTGCAAAGGCATAAAACCATAACTGTAACCGATCTCCGCAACCAAGCAAGTAGAACCCGAAAAATTCCACTCTACTCCCCCACTGATTCCGAGATTGGCATTATAGAAAAATAAATCTTTACTGACTTTCATGCCTAAATTGTCTTGAGCAGAACCGCTTACACTACCTGCAAACGGAACAACATAACCTTCGTCATCTACGGTATTGGTCAGTAAGAAGCGATTGCGCAAGCCAAAACGAAAAACACCTCTGTAATCGCCAATAAAATCTGTTCTAAACGTTAGACCTATGGGTAAGGCTAAATAAAGCGGCTCGTAGGTGCGCTTTTTCAAATTGAAAATTTGGTCTGTCGACACCGATTCTCCGTCTGTTTTGATTTGCTTGTCGGTGAAACGATAGAAAATATCTTGATTGCTCGTTGTATAGTTGATTTTATCGATGTCAAATTCTACGCCACCAGTGAGTGCAATATTTTGAGATTCTTTGGACGCCTTTGTAAAACTTACGCCAAATGAGGAGGAGAAGCCAGAAGCACCACTCAAAAGGTTAGTGCCCATCTTCGGAAAATTCAGACCTACTGATCCAGTAACGCCGCCTTGAAGTTTCTTTTCAGAAACGGCCTGAGCAAAATTGAAGTTGTTTTTTGCAAGAAGAAACACAGAAAAAAGTAGGAGTTGAAAACGCAGTGATTTCATGTTGTCTGATTAATGTTAATTTTGAACAAAAATAACAATATTCATGATACGCAAGCTCAGTCCGCTACTCCTACTCATCGGTCTATTTTCTTGTCAGTCGAACCCCTATGAGGTAGATGTAGAAAGCGTCAAGCTTAAAGTCACCTACAACAACCTCGATTCCGCTTTTCGTTACGCACACAACAACCAACGCCGGGCCCTCATCAAAGAACTATTGCAAACAGATTTTGACCTTTCACAGTTTTGCTTTCCTTACGCGCTTCAGGTATCGACACAGTCAGACTCCGCATTCATTAACGGCTTGCAACGAACCTACGCTCACCCTTTTAACAAAAAAGTTGGCAGGGCTCTTGATCAACGATCTAAATGGCGACTCCAAACCTTTGAAGAAATTCAATCAGGACTCAAAAGGCTACATGTGCTTGCACCTAGATTACCGATAGCTCAGTCTGTAGATTTTGCATACACGCAATTTGCAGCGAGCGCTTACGCCTCTCCAAAAGCAATTGTATTAGGGCAAGAGCGCTATCTTGGGCCCACGCATCCTATCATCACATCGCTTCCGTCGCAGCAATTCTATGACTGGATCAAAGAAGGGATGTCGGCAGATTACGCTACCTCTGATGCCCTACTGAGTTGGCTGAGCACCCATGCCCTGAAGGCCACCGAAGAAAATTTGGCCAGCGAAATGATCCGTTGGGGCAAACTAATTGCCATCTTAGAAATCATTAGCCCTGAAGTCGACATCCATCGTCACCTCAGGTACACTGAACAAGATTACCAATGGGCATTAAAAGCGGAACGCAGCTTTTGGGAATACCTCGTAGACCAACAATTTCTTTTTAAAACAGACCAAGAGCTCAATATGAACCTACTCAATGAAGGTCCCTATACAATTGGCCTTCCGCAGGAAAGCCCGGACCGCATGGGCCGTTTTATGGGTTACCGCATCGTTAAGCAATACATGGAAGCGAATGAGCCGACAATCGAAGCATTATTGAAACTACCTTATCATCAAATACTTAAAAAATACGAAGTTCCGCAATGAGTGATCAAATCGTTAAAACCTCTGAAATCAACATTCAAGTTGGCCTCAATGCCAACCAATTACCCCTGCGCATGCTTTGGTCTGCCAGCGATGGTCAAATAGATAAAGCAGAAGCAGCTGCTTTCCTACTTTCGATCTGGGATCCGAAATCAAAAAACACCATGAAAATTGATCTCTGGACCAAAGACATGACCATCGAAGAAATGAAGCAGTTTTTTCATCAAACACTGCTCACCATGGCCGACACTTTTGAGAAAGCCACAGGCGAACACCTCATTTGCGAAGACCTCCGCGACTACTGCTATCACTTTGCAGATAAAATGGATATCTTGCCCGAATAATGGAATTCTTACTTCGAAAAATGAAAGTTGCGCAAGGCGAACAAGTACAATACTGGTTCGGCCAAGCAGACAATAACTTTAGACTCAATGATTTTATTGGTCAAGATATTTCATTTTCATTCGCAGGCGCCATTTACTGCCAAGAATGCCAAAAAAAAATCAATAAAACCTTTGGTGAAGGATTTTGCTTTAGTTGTTTTTCGAATGCCGCAGCAGCAAGCCCTTGTATCCTGCACCCCGAGCTTTGCCAAGCACATCTCGGATTGGGTCGCGACCCAGATTACGAACAAAAACACCACAACCAACCTCATTTGGTTTATTTAGCACAAACAGACCAGCTCAAGGTGGGTATTACCCGAAAAACACAAATGCCAACGCGCTGGATAGACCAAGGTGCAGCTGCAGCCATCGTTTTAGCTGAAGTTCCGAATCGGTATTTGTCTGGCGTTCTAGAGGTGGCCTTGAAAACGCAATTCTCGGACAAAACCAATTGGCAAAGTATGCTCAAAAATCTGCCCTACCATGGCCCAGATTTGAGCGAACAAAAATGGGAACTCGAAGAAAACCTTCCTGCAGACCTTACGCAATACTGGACCGACGACGAAGATATCTGGAATTTTGAGTACCCGGTTCTCAACTACCCTACTCAGGTTAAATCGCTATCTTTAGATCAAACACCAACCATAAAGGGAAAATTAACGGGGATCAGAGGGCAATACCTCTACCTAGACGATTCTTTGGTCATGAACATTAGAAAGCACACCGGATATCAAATCAGATGGGAACAATAATTCGCCGCTTACTCGATCTATTTTACCCGATTTTTGCTCGTTTTTTTGACAAGCAAACCTATTATTATGCTGCTTGTGGTGGAGCTAACTTGGTGTCGAGTTGGGTTTTCTTTTTTCTGTTTTATCAGTACTTATTCGAAAAACGCATTTTCAACATCGCCTTCATAGGCAATACCTATGTAGTATCGGCTTATACACTGAGCTCAATGCTCTGTTTTGTAATTGCCTTTTCGCTGGGCTTTGTTCTCAATAAGTTTGTAGTTTTCACAGAAAGCCAACTTGTCGGGCGTGTTCAGCTGTTTAGGTATGCGGTGAGTGCTGGATTTTCTTGGCTTGGCAACTACCTGCTGTTAAAAATACTCATCGAAGGATTGCAATTCTACCCCTCCATTGCCAATGTAATCTCGAGCTTTGTTGTTGTTTTTCTTTCCTACTTATTGCAAAGAAAATACACGTTCAAATAAACGCTACTCGCAAATCAGGGTGTCTATCCAAGGGGAATACGCCACCCAAACTCCCAACGCGCCACCTTCAATATTTGTGGGGATATTCGTAGGAACTGCAAACGGGCTGCCACCCGAATACATTTGATTGTATTTTTTCTCGAAGTAATTGTATTCTTTACCTCCTATTTTTGAAAGCTTCACTACAATGGTGTCACCTATTTTATAATAGCCTCTATATTCATCGTTTCCGTTTGGATCATTGAAACTCATTGGGTTTTCGTAGCCAAATTCAAAGGTAAGACCGTTAAAGAATTTGTCGTTGAAATAAGGATTGAACGTTTTCGAAAACTGGAAATCTTGCAAATACTTGACCTCCCAAGAATAGGAATCGGCGGTAGTAGATGGGTCGCTGAGTTTGACCCAAGAAAAACCGCGGTCATTGAAGTTGCCTTCTGGCTTCCAATACAAAGAATCTGGTGCAGTAGGGATTAAAATCTTAGAACTTGCGTTGTATTGTTTACCTTGATGTGAGATTTGAAGCGTGTAGGTTTTTCCGACCTCACCGAGCATGTTCATAGATACATAAGCACATAAATGCAGGTTCACTAAAACTTCGGCAGGTATCCCAAAAATACCGGCAGCAACTTGTTCTAAACCTGGCGGTAAGTCATCGGTGCAAATTTTTGTAAGGGTGTCCGTTTGGGTGCCATTAGACAATACAACGATCGCATCGTCTACAAAACTATTCAGGTAAGATTCAAAGTTAGTACTAGAATACACATTGCTACTTTTGGATAGCAAAACAATAGCGGGCTGCCCAGTTTCAATGCGACCATCTACGACGAGTTGTTCTTTGTAACCAGGTATATCGATCTTGACTTCTTTGGTGCAACTCCAAAAAAGCGTGAGTACTAAAAGATAGCTTGTGAATTTTAAAATTCGAAGTTCCATGTGACACTTGGGATTATTGGAAATAAAGAAACCTGCTTGACACTCAAGGAGAAATTACCACTCATGAAGTCTCCGTCGTTGTCGACGTATAAAAAGAAGGGATTGAGTCGGTTATAAACGTTATAAACCGAAAAAGACCAATTACTGCGGTACGCTTTTTTGACTTGAATGTCTTTACCTGTAGCTGGGTCGGTTTTGGTTTTGTATTGCTTGCCAAAACGCGTAGCGCTCAGGTCTAAGCGGTGATACGGCGCCATTCGTGTTGAATTTCGGGGGCCGTATTGAAACAATAGATTTTGATCTTGTACATACCAGCTCGCAGGAAGCGTGAGGGTATTGCCTGTTGCGTAAATGAAGCTGGCACTGAAGGTCCAGGTGTCGTTGAGTTTGTAGGTGCCTACTAGCGTGAGGTCGTGGCGGCGGTCGTATTTGGCCGGATACACATTCCCTTCATTGATATCCGGAAAACGCCTTTCGGTTTTGGCCCAGGTGTAGCCGATCCAGCCGGTGAAGGCGCCTTCTGTTTTCTTCAAGAAGAACTCAGTACCATAGGCCCAGCCATTGCCGTAGACCAATAAGTTATCGGTGTTGTCATTGACGTTGTCGCCAGGAAGCGCACCCTCTTTGAATTCAATAAGGTTTTTCATGCCCTTGTAATAGACCTCTACAGATGCTTCATAACGGTCTTTGGCAAAATTGCGAAAGTAACCAATTGAGGTTTGAAAACCTTGCTCTGGCTTGGCTTTATCGGTAGTAGGAAACCAGATGTCAGTGGGTAAGGAAACTGCGCTCAAGGTAACCAAATGCACATATTGATAGTTATAGGCGTAACCTGCCTTAATGGAGCTGTTGTCAGGAAGTAAGTAGCGAAATGAAATGCGGGGCTCTAGACCCTGATAAAAAGCAATAATGTCTTTATTGGTGTATTTGACGACGCTATCTTGTGTGGAAATGCCGTCTCCTTTGATATAGCGATCAAAAGGCCCCACGTGTGCAAAATTACTGTAGCGCAAACCTGCATTAATGCGAAGCGCATCATTCACATCGAATTCGTCTAATGCATAAATTGCGGATTCATGTGAATATAAATGCTGTGCAGCGCCCGTGTTAAAAGTAATGGTGTCGTCTTGAGCAGAAAGGCTAGTAGGCGTGAAATCGTGGTAAGTGTAAATAGCGCCCCACTTTACTCGGTGTTTTGGGTTCGGGAAATAAGAGAAGTCAACCTTGGCGGTGTAGTCTCGGATGCCAGAGGCCAAAGCTACCCTGAATTCATCTTGAGAAGACGCAAACTCAAAGTTGTAATCCGAATAAGATAAGGTTGTGTTTAAAAATAACTTACTGGAAAACAGGTGATTCCATCGTAGAGCAGCGATTCCGTTGCCCCACGGCATTTCTACTTTGAAACCACCGTTGTTGTCTTTGAAAGAAAAGATGTCTTTTCCGTAATAGGCACTCAGGTAAATGCGGTCTTTGTCGGTGAGTTTGTAATTGAGTTTGGCATTGAGGTCATAGAAGAAATAGCCCGATCCTGCAAAAGGTGAGGAATCTGGAATGGCAGCTTTAACGAGTAAATCGATGTAGGTTCGGCGTGCCGAGACAACAAAAGAACCACGGTCTTTTTTGAGCGGACCTTCAACGGTAAGGCGAGACGAAATAGCACCAATACCACCTTTAACTTTGAATTTCTTGAGGTTCCCCTCGTTCATATTGACTTCTAGTACTGAAGATAGACGCCCTCCGTAATTGGCAGGCATTCCACCTTTGATCAGGTTGACGCTGTTAATGGCGTCGGCATTGAAAACCGAAAAGAAACCAAATAAATGCGCCGCGTTGTAAACCACGCCTTCGTCTAATAAAACAAGGTTTTGATCGGGGCCACCACCGCGCACATAAAACCCCTGCCCTCCTTCGGATACAGACGAAACACCAGGCAACAATTGCAATGTTTTAACGACATCGACCTCCCCCATAAATGCTGGTAGCGTCTTCACTTGGTCCATTTTGAGTTCCATCTGACCTAATTTGGCCGAAGTTACATTTTCGGAACGTTTGCCTGTAACGCGCACGTCTTGCGTTTCTTGCACCGCCATTTCGAGCTCTAGACTGATGGTTTGATTGCCTTGTAAATCTACGGATTTGAGCAAAGTTTGAAAACCATCGCAACGGTATTCAATTTGATAAGATCCGACAGGTAAGGTTAGGCTGTAGAAACCAAAATTATTGGCAACGGCTCCGGATTTGAGTTCCTTGACAAAAACGCGCGCAGTTCCGAGCGCTTCGCCGCTTCTTGCATCAGTAATGTAGCCGCTAATGGTGGCTTTTTTTTGTGCAAAAAGGAGCGTGGAAGATAAGATGATAAAAAAAGATAAGAGCGCTTTCATAGAGAGAGTTGTCTTGTGGACGATTGAGAGGTACAAAGGTAACAAGCTCAAAACAAAAAAGTAGCGAAAAGGTTGGGAATTATTGGGGTTTGTGCGCGATGTTCGTAAATTTGAGGCATGGAACCCACCTGTTTTTATTGGCAACACCCGCAACTCGGCCCCATGCTTGGCGTCGGCAAGCGCCATGAAATCATTCAAACCTCAACAGCGGCACTATCTGAATTACAGGACTTCCTCTCTACCCACGCAGGGCAATACATTTTTGGCTACCTCAGTTTTGAGCTCAAAAATGCGCTTGAAAACCTCCACTCTACTCATTTTGACCCTCTTGAGTTCCCACATGTTCATTTCTGGATTCCTGAAAGTTTGTTTCGGCTCGGAGATTCTATTACTCTCTTTTGGGGAGAAGACCAGGCCAGCAATTGGGCGAAAGCCACTTCTTTTCATCAAAATTTAAAACAAAAAAATGGCGTCCTAACAGCTCCATTCGAGGCCAGCACTTCGAAAGAAAGCTATTTTGAGCATTTTGACCTACTGAAAAATGCACTGCAACGCGGAGACATCTATGAAGTCAATTATTGTCAGGAATTTCATGTCGAAGACATCCGAATAGATGAACCTGTTGGTCTTTTTGGACGCTTGCTCCATGAAACCAAAGCCCCGCACTCAGCCTATATCCAAACTGCAGATCATTTGGTTTTCTGCGCCAGTCCTGAGCGCTTCTTGCAAAAAACGGGTATGCTTTTGCGTTCCGAACCCATCAAAGGAACTGCACCCCGCTCCGCAGACCCCATTCAAGATCAAGCACTTGCGCACACACTACAAACCAACCCCAAAGAGCGTGCAGAAAACATCATGATTGTAGACCTCGTGCGCAACGACCTCTCCCAAATTGCACAAAAGAACTCTGTTCAGGTAGACGAACTTTGTCAAATCTATAGCTTTGAGACGGTGCACCAAATGATCTCAAAAATCAGCTGCGAACTTAAGCCCGAAACGAGCTTTATTGAAATTCTCAAGGCTTGTTTTCCGATGGGCAGCATGACCGGCGCACCAAAGATTTCCGCCCTCGAGCAAATCGAAAAACACGAAGACTTTAGAAGAGGCCTCTATTCCGGAAGCATCGGGCTCATTGAGCCCAACGGCGATTTTGATTTCAATGTGGTCATTCGCAGCCTGCTTTACAACCGAAAAAAAGCCTATTTATCTTGTGCAGTTGGTAGTGCCGTTACGATTACTGCTCAGGCCGAAGATGAATACAAAGAATGTTTATTGAAGGCGCAAAAATTGATCCATGGACTCCGCTAGCAAAAAGAAAACGGCTACCATCCTCGACGAATTGGCGCTGTTTTTCCAAAGCCACCCCGCAGACACCTACCTTCTTGCTACAAGCGGAGGCAAAGACTCGATGCTGCTCTGCGAACTCTTGCGTCTACTTGCGCTACCCTTTGAAATCATGCATGTCAATTACAAGCTTAGAGCGGAACAAAGTGAGCTCGACCAAGCTTTAGTTGAAGCATACTGCCTTAAACACAAACTCAAGTTGCATCTTTATCAGTTCGATTTAGGTGCTTATCTTCAATCCGAAAACGCCAATCTCCAAGCAAAAGCAAGAGCAATTCGTTATGAATTTTTCAGAGAAATTCAAGCAAAAACGCCAAACAGCCTCATGTGCACTGCCCACCATGCCGATGATCAGCTCGAAACTTTTTGGTTGCAACTTTCGCGGGGGGCTGGCCTCAAAGGACTTGCTGGCATGCCGTCAGCACATGGCAACCTACTCAGGCCACTATTGCCATACCGACAACACACTTTACAAAAACTTGCTTTAGAATTGGGGCTCGTATGGCGCGAAGACCTCAGTAACCAATCACTCAAATACCGACGCAATTTGTGGCGACTTGAATTGCTGCCATTTTTGCGCAAGCAAGCCTCCACCATAGACCAATCAGTTACACTCTTACAAAAGCAGTTTACTTATGAGATAGAAGCCCAAGAAAACTTACTTCAGGAGGCGCTATCACATTTTAAAAATAAATCAAGTATTGAATTAAATAAAATAGCTCAACTTACTTCTTATCAAATTGTTGAACTATTTAAATACTTAGATACACCAACACATGTCATCCGCAGAATCGGCGATTTATTCAGTGCTGAAAACGGCAAATTCCTATCTTGGAGAGCAGCCAGTTCAGGCAGGTTATTTTATCTTGTAAGACAAAAAGAAACAATTGCTTTCTTTGATGACACCGTTTTGGAATGGGCATTTGAATGGCGAGAACCAGATGTAAAATCGAATGACCCTTCGTTTGTTTCGCCGCCAATTTTTATAGATTTAGAAAAATTAGATGGCGATTTATATTTCCGAAAAGTTCAAAACGGAGACCGCATTCGTATAAAAGGCTTGAAAGGCAGTAAAAAAGCACTGCAAATCTTCAAAGAAATGGGCTTTCCGGCTCCGCTTCGCAAAATACAATTTGTGCTGTGTGACCAACAAAAGGTCGTTGCGATCCCACCCATTCATATCAATGCAATTGTAGAAGCACAAGAAAACTCAAAAGAAGTTGCGCAACTTCTTTTTTCAAAAAAGCCGTAATTTTGAAAATGACTCTTTTGCCTACAGATTTCATAGCGCGCATTCAACAAGACGCCTTTGTTCCTGACCAACTTCTTGCAGCCCTAGAAACCGTAGCACCAACTTCAGTGCGCCTGCATCCAGAACGCACCGCACATTTTGAAAACAGCAGCCCGGTTCCCTGGAGTTCAAAAGGTATTTACCTCCAAGAGCGCCCATCCTTCACCTACGACCCCTTATTTCATGCTGGCGCATACTATCCACAAGAAGCAGGCTCGATGTATTTAGAACAAGTTTTAAAACAACTTGAACTCCCAGAACATCCGGTGGTTTTAGACCTAAGCGCTGCACCAGGTGGCAAAAGCACACTCATCGCTAGTTTCTTGAACCACAAAGGCGTTTTGCTTGCCAATGAAATCAATCGGTCGAGGGCCTATATTCTCAGTGAAAACCTCACCAAATGGGGCTATTCGAATGTGTTTGTTTGCCATCACAAACCCTCTGAGCTGCATTTGCTAGATGGCCAAGTAGATGTACTTGTAGTGGATGCACCTTGCTCTGGAGAAGGTATGTTTCGCAAAGATCCGCAATCCAGAACGGAGTGGACAAGCGCAAATGCCGCCACTTGCGCCACCAGGCAATCCGATATTCTCCAAGAAGTTTGGCCCTTGCTCAAAGAAGGCGGGTACCTTATTTACTCTACCTGCACCTTCAACCCAGCAGAAAACGAGCAACAACTGTTGCCCTACCTAGCAGCAAATGCTCGAAAAGTGGAGCTTCCTCATTTTGAAGGCCTTAAAGCCGATCGAAATGAACTCGGTTATTATTTCTTCCCGAGCGAGGTAAAAAGCGAAGGATTTTATATTGCGGCACTTCAAAAAACAAGCGGCAAGCAAAGCAAAATCAAGCCTTCGAAAAATAGTTTAGCAATTGGCTTACCTCAAGATTTAAGCAATTTACTTCGGGAAGTAAATGACTTTCAGTTTTGGCAAGAAGACGACGCAGTTTATGCCAGCACGGCTTTTGGACTTGACTTTTATACGCGCATCAGGTCACTTAAATTTTTGAAAAAAGCCCTCCACGTGGCTACGGCTCACAAGAAATCCTGGACACCTGCCTACGACATGGTGTATAGCCTACACATGCGTTGGGATTTTCCATTAAAACCTGTTTCATACGCAGAGGCCTTACAAATTTTAAACGGACAGAGTCAGCAATGGGAAGCGCCCGCAGGCTTTTACCTCGTCACTTATGAAGCGCAACCAATTGCGCTCATTAAACAAATTGGTCAGCGCTTTAACAATATGCACCCAACAGAGTGGCGCATCAGACACCTACCCAAATAATCTATATGGAACTCCAAGCAGCCTATCAAAAATTATTCGACTACATGAGTCAGCGCGTTCCGCTCAAAGCCGATGAATTGGAATTGATGAAAAACTATTACCACCTCAGAAAAGTCAATAAAAAAGATTTTTTTCTAAAAGAGGGATCAAAGCATTTTCAGCAAGGATTCGTAGTTCAGGGTACCCTTCGTGTTTTCTACACCGACGCCAAAGGCAATGAACATGTTTTGTATTTTGCCTTTCCAGATTGGTGGGTCGGAGACCTCTCTGCTTTTCATTTCGACGACGCCGCCACCCTCAACGTACAAGCATTAGAAGATAGCTACATGCTTGAGATTTCTAGAGAAGACCTTGAATATCTTTTTGAGCAAGTGCCATCGTCGGAACGCCTCTTTCGGATCATGGCGCAGCGCACGCTTGCGGTGTTGCAAAAACGCTTCCTCATGACCGTCTCTGCACATGCCGAAGAACGCTACCAAGAACTCTTGCAACGACACCCCGGAATTGAGCAAATTGTTGCCCAACATCAGATTGCATCCTATCTCGGAATTTTGCCTGAAAGCCTGAGTAGAATGAAAAAAAAACTTTACGTATCTTCGCCAAACAAAAAATAAATCATGACACAATTTAAACGTATAACGCTTGCCCTCTTTTTATTTGTTGGGTTATTTGTTCGTGCCGACGAAGGCATGTGGTTCCTGATGTTCATCGATCGCCTGAATCACCGCGACATGCAAAAAATGGGTCTGCAACTCACTGCAGAAGAAATTTACAGCATTAACAATTCTTCTTTAAAAGATGCCGTAGTTCAATTCAACGGAGGCTGTACGGCAGAGCTTATCTCCAAAGATGGCTTGCTGCTTACCAACCACCACTGCGGTTACGACGCTATTGCGGAGCTCTCAACGCCAGAACACGACTACCTTACAAATGGTTTTTGGGCCGCAGACCGCAGCCAAGAACTCAAGCCAAAATCTTTGTATGTGCGCTTTTTTGTCCGCATGGACGACTGCACCAAGCGCATCTTGTCAAAAGTTTCTGATAACATGACAGAAGCGGAGCGCGATAAAGTCATTCGTGATGAAATCGCACTCATTGAAAAAGAAAACAGCGAAGGTGGCAAATACGTCGTGTCTGTTCGCTCATTTTTCCAAGGTAATGAGTTCTACTTTTTTGTATATCAAGATTTCAAAGATGTTCGTTTAGTAGGAACACCTCCAAACAGCATCGGAAAATTCGGAGGAGACACCGACAACTGGGAGTGGCCACGCCACACCGGAGACTTCTCCATGTTCCGCGTTTACGCAGATGCCAATGGCAACCCTTCAGACTACAGCACAACCAACGTTCCTTTACATCCAAAGCACCACCTTCCCATCAACCTCAATGGTGTTAAAGAAGGGGATTTCGCCATGATCATGGGCTATCCTGGCCGCACCAATCGCTGGCTCCCTGCAGGCGGCATTGATCAAAACGTAAAATACGCCTACCCTGCCTGGGTAGAAGCTTCCAAAACAGCCATGGACGCCATGAAATTCTACATGGACAAAGATGCAGATGTACGCTTGAACTACGCCTCTAAATATGCACGCACGGCCAACTACTGGAAAAACCGCCAAGGCATGATTGATGCCCTTACTCAATTCCAGACTGCCGCCTCCAAAGCGAAAAACGAAGCCAAATTTGATGCATGGGCCAACAAGCCTGAAAATAAAGCCAAATACGGCACTGTGGTCAGCACATTAAATGCATTTTATACAGCAACCAACGACAAATCAAGACACGATAACTACCTATCTATCCTTGTCAGAAATTCAGAATACGCTGGCATCTCTCGCGGTTTGGGCGCACAACTTATGGCTTATGCAAAAGCAGATGCAGCGAAAAGAAGCACCATGAAAGCCGACCTCGTTGCTGCTATCAATGAGTTCTTTGAAACCACCTACGGACCTGCAGAAATGGACGTTCTCATCAAAGGACTTGATTTATACGCAGCCAAAGCAAACTACGAACTTGCCTCTGGGGTTGCTTCTATGTACGCAGACGGCACCACCACCAATGAAATTCGCGCGCTCTTTGCAATGTCGATACTCGCCTCTAAAAATGGTATGTTGGCATTCTTAGAAGCACCTAGCGAAGCTCAATTGAGCAATGACCCACTTTTCAAGTTGTCTGTAGATATGGTTGCACATCTCACAAAACGCAGCGATGAGCTCATTAAACTTACCGACGACTACAACCGCGCTTATCGCCTACTTGTGGCTGGCCTCAGAGAATCTGGCTTGAGCACTATTTTGTATCCAGACGCGAACAGCACGCTTCGCCTTACCTATGGTAAAGTAAGCGCGCTTCCTGCCGACAAACGCAATGATGCCAAAATCAACAACTACACAACGCTGCAAGGTACCATCAACAAATACAAGCCTAACGACGAAGAATTCGATTTGCCACAACGCCTCATCGAACTCAACGCGAAAAAAGATTTTGGTCCTTATGCTGATAAAGCGGGCTACATGCCTGTCAATTTCTTGACCAACAACGATATTACAGGCGGAAATTCAGGTTCTCCTGTATTGAATGGCAAAGGTGAACTCATCGGCTTGGCTTTTGATGGCAACATCGAAGCGATGGCAGGTGATGTTATTTTTGATCAAAAATTGCAAAAGACGATCAATGTCGATATCCGTTACGTATTGTTCATCATCGATAAATACGCAGGTGCAAAACACATTGTTGACGAAATGACCATCGTTAAATAAAGCATTGCAAGTTGGTGCTTCCAACTAACTTGTAAGGAAAGGGCCTCTTCGGAGGCCTTTTTTATGCGCTTCACTTTTGGTTTTTGAATTAGCCGTAACTTTGCAAAAAACAATCCCAATGGCTTTCTTTGAACACATCAATCTCAAACAAATTGCTACGGCAACGATGGTGCTATTCGCCGTCATCGATATCATCGGCAGCATTCCAATCATTATCAATCTCAGGCAAAAAGTAGGTCATATTGAATCTGAAAAAGCCAGTATTGTTGCCCTACTCATCATGGTTGTCTTCCTATTTATTGGCGACCAAATTCTTGCGTTAATTGGCATTGATGTTTATTCATTTGCTGTAGCGGGTTCCATTTTGATTTTTTTTATTGCCATTGAAATGATCCTTGGAATAACGCTGTATAAAGATGAAGAACCTGAAAGCGCCTCTATCGTACCTATTGCCTTTCCATTAATTGCTGGGGCAGGCACCATGACCACCCTTATGTCTATGCGTGCTGCTTATGCGGACATCAACATCATTGTTGCCATCATTATCAATGTAGGCTTGGTTTATGTCGTGCTAAAACTATCTGGAAAGATTGGTGCATGGCTCGGAAAAGGCGGCATTGGGATCATTCGAAAAATATTCGGCATCATTCTGATGGCCATTGCGGTGAAGTTATTTACAGGAAATATTCAGCACTTGTTCTAAACAATACAAGCCTCCATCGCTTTTTCGAATTCTTCGAAATTCAAGGTCTGATCGTAGACACAAGCGCCGATTTGAGTCAATAAACAAACCCTTACCATGCCTTGTGCATTCTTTTTGTCTTGCTGCATGAGCGCCCACAAAGTGTCGATGTCTTTTGGTGCTTGTAAAGGGTAAAACTTCTTGACCTGCAGCCTTATTTGCTCAAAAGCAGCATCTGATAATCCTGTTTTCATTTGAGAAAGCTTTGCTTCAATTAGCATTCCGAGCGCAACGGCATGGCCATGTGAAAGCGGTTGTTCAGTTTCTAAGTAATATGACTCAAGCGCATGCCCTACAGTGTGGCCAAAATTCAATATTTTGCGCTTCCCTCTCTCTAATGGATCTTCTGAGACAATTGAATTTTTGATTTGAACACCTTGCTGAATGGTATCAGATTGAAGTTCCTGTTGGATATTTTGGATTTTTAAGAGTGCATCCCAAAGTGCTTGATCTGAAATGAGCGCATGCTTGAGTAGTTCTGCAAAACCATTGCGCCACTCTTCTTCAGGCAGGGTTTGTAAAAAGCCGGTATCAATGTAAGTAGCTAGTGCTTGCTGAAAACTTCCCAACTGATTTTTATAGCCTGCAAAGTCGATGCCTGTTTTTGCGCCAATAGCGGCATCAAGCATCCCGAGTAAACTTGTTGGGATATTGATGAACGCGATGCCACGCTTGTAAACAGAAGCAACAAAACCACCTAAATCGGTGACCACGCCGCCGCCCAAATTTATAATAAGATCATGGCGACCAAACCCAGCCTCAGTTAAGGTTTCCCAGACCTGAAAACAAACCTCGAGCACTTTGTTTTCTTCTCCGGCAGGCAATAATATAACTTCAGCCTCGGCCAAGGCTTCAAAACCCGTAATTAAAAATTCTAAGCAGTGATCATGGGTGTTTTCATCGACGATGATGGCGATTTTTGAGGGTGCATAGCTCGCAAGGAGCGATGAAAAAGTTGATGTTAAAAGTGGCCCCCATTCAAACGGACGCTGTTGTTCGGAAAAAGAAGGCAATTGCATGGTTCAAATTTACGAAAAGACCTTAATTTTGGTACATGATTTCTTTCGACAACACCGAAATTGCTTTTCGTTCAAAAAACAAACAAGACCTCCAACGCGCCTATTGGTTGTTTAAAATCATCGGAGCGCCGTCTATTGTTAAAATCGGTAAGCTGCTGACGCCTCTGGCACTTCGCTTACACCTTCCGATTAAAGGAGCTATCAAGCAAACAATATTCAAGCAATTTTGTGGAGGTGAAACCATCGACGAATGCGATACAGCCATTCAAAGCCTTCATGCCTTTGGAATCGGAACCATTCTCGATTACTCCGTCGAAGGAAAAACACAAGAAGATGATTTTGAACAAACAACGCAAATCATCATCCAGACCATAGAGAAATCTGCCACCGATAAGCGCATTCCTTTCGCTGTTTTTAAAATTACAGGCATCGCCCAACACCATATTCTTGAGTTGGTCTCAAGTCAGATACGAGCTATTCGTAAAGGCGAAAATTTCAGAGAATTCACACCTAGTGAAAGCGCTGGGATTTCCGCAATAATTGAGAGAATAGATAGAATTTGTGCGGCAGCAGCGCGCCATCAGACGCGTTTGTTTATCGACGCCGAAGAAACCTGGATACAAACGGCCATTGACCAATGGACTTTTGACATGATGTGCAAGTACAATCAAACGAATTGTATTGTATACAATACCATTCAGATGTACCGCCACGACCGCTTGGCTTATTTGCATGCAGAATACGAACGCGCCAAGCAAGCCAACATCAAATACGGCGTCAAGTTGGTCAGGGGTGCTTACATGGAAAAAGAACGCGCAAGAGCGCTTGAAATGGGCTACTCCTCGCCTATTCAACCAAACAAAGCGGCAACCGACCAAGACTACGATGCCGCATTAACTTTTTTAGTAGCCCACAAAGATATTTTCTCTGTTTGTGCCGGAACACACAACGAACAAAGCTCGCTGTTCTTAGCCAATCTGCTGGCCAAAGAACAAATAGTAGCCAATGACCCTCAATTCTATTTCGCGCAGCTATTAGGCATGTCTGATCATATCTCTTATAATTTATCAGACGCTGGCTACCAAGTAGCCAAGTACGTTCCTTTCGGACCCGTTCAAGAGGTTCTCCCTTATTTGCTCAGAAGAGCTGATGAAAATACGTCTGTAGCTGGGCAAACGAGTCGTGAACTCGGGCTCATCATCAAAGAAAGAGCGCGCAGAAAGCAGCCTACTGCTTGAAAATCGGATAATTCTGCCCCTCCAATTTTAAAAGATATAAACCACTTGCAAATGTGGTCATCGGAATACCGTATGGTGCAGCTACAGTTTCTTTGAGCAGCAATGCGCCCTGCGCATTGTATAATTCAATGGCTTTTGCCTCGTTGCCAGGCCAAACAATGGTTAAATCTGCTGATACAGGGTTAGGGAAAACCAAAACTTTACTCCCTTCAAAAGAGGGCTTTAGCCCTACTAACTGATTGGTCGTAAAGACGGTATCTGTTTGTACATAAGCGGAGCCGTCGCCATTGACTTTTAAAACAAAAACGTTACTCCCGCCATTGAGCTGATTCTGACCGTCGACAATCACGGAGTTCATGCCAACAGCAATAAAACCACCGTCGAGGGTTGGCTTGATGTTGCCACAGTAATCGTAACCCTCATTGATTACCATGGTATAGGGCAAGCCTAACCAAAAACCAAATAGGGCATCTACAAAACCAAAATTAAGGTCATAATATTCTGAAAATGTACTGTCATTTTGAACCTGAATGCCATAAATACAAAGATCTTGCTGTGATAAATAAGCAATTTGTTGACATTTATCGTCAGAAAGAAAAGCTCCATCTTGAGGAGCATTCTGATTAATGATTTGTCCGTTGAGCGATATAGATCCTGAAAATACATTGTGGTTTTCTGGAGTAAAAGTATGATAACCAGCAAATTGAACCCCAAATGGTGTGTGCGTAAGGTCCGATATAACAAAATCTCCATTTAGGTGTCCTAGCGTATCAAACCATTGAACAACTCCTTGATCATCCAATTTCATAACAAATCCTTTTGTTGCACTTGAATCTGCAACATACCACTCCCCTCCAACAATATAAGAACTATCTATAGTACGCAAAATACTGTAGGCGCGATCATCGCCAGCGGTGCCAATTGTTTTGGTCCAGAGTGTGTCGCCAAATTGATTGAGTCTGAGTAGCAAGACATCGGCAGAACCAGCCAATAACGCTTGCCGTTCACCCACCAAAACAAAACCAGAATCTATTGTTTGAACACCATCGTGAATGCGCTCCCAACTGGGATGCTGATAGGTTTTGACCCATTGTTGATTGCCATTCAAATCGGTAAAAACAAGCATGGGATCATAGTCACCTGAACTCCAAGAATTAGACATACCTGCGAGGTAATATCCAACACCTGGCAAGTGAAAAACACGTTTGATTTCTTCGGTTTCTTGCGCACCATAGGCTTGGCTCCATTGGTAGTCTCCATTTTGATCAATTTTCATAAGGAAACCCTGTGCATTTTCTTCCCAGCTTCCACTACTTCCGGCAACCAAAAACGATGAGTCGGGCAAGGCCAAGACATCTTCGCCCTTGTCGAAACCTGAGCCCGAATATAACTTGTAAAAACGATTTTGCGCATTTGCACCCAAAACCCAAACTACAAAAAACAAGAAACTTAAATATCGCATCTGAATTGAAGATAAAGTGAAGCGCCATTGTGCAAGGTGCAATTATCGGAGCGCAACAAGATTTGGGAATGCTTGAAACGAAGAGCAGAATATGCCTGCATACGCAAACCACCGAAGCCTCCATAAGCAAGACCAATACCAGTTTGCCACACTTTTTGCACACGCAAATGTGCGCCAGCATAGACCAACGGCGTATAAGTTTGACGCAATAGAAACTGTGCACCATAATATGCTTCTAGACGGCGAGAACTGTTCCAATCAAGGCATTTGGCCAATTGAATTTGGGCTGGCAATAAAATCCAAGACCCGGAAGTGGTTTGTTCGTAGCCCAAAGAATCCAAAAATGCTTGCGTGAGCTGCTGAACACTTGTTTGCTGCCACTCAGAAAAGGAAAACCCCGCATATTGCAACGCGCCAGATACGCGATAAGCTTTTGTGTCTATGGATCGGGCGATCCCTAGATTTTGAATCAATAATTGAAATTGCTGATCATTATTGGAGGAATCGCTAGCACCAAAACGATAATCGATATCTACCGACAGGCCATATGCAGGTGCATTATTGATGTTGGCCTGCCCTAACAATTCAAGCTCTATTTGAGCTGATGTGGGCTGCTGATACCAATTTCCTTTTGCTAAAGTAGCAGCTAAATGCTGCTGGACAGCAACAAAATTCAACGCAAAGGTTGATTGGGTTGTCAAATCTCGAAATCCAAGCCCAACCTTGGCAAAAGAAGTGGCTTCTGCGCGCAAATTACTGAAATTGAGGGTGTCGCCGACGAAAGGCAAGCCGCCTTGAAAAACCAAACCAAAAAGATCTTTAGAAAATTGCACCCCAGCGTATTGATGCACACCGGCATTTAGCACCCAACTATAGCTCGAACCCCAATGCTTCGGATTTTTTGAGAGCACCCAAGGTGTTTGCCATTGGGCATTCAAACCCATTTTTAAACCAAATGAATTGCGGCCTTGAAGATTTGAAAAAGAACGGTTGATATCACTTGAGTCAATAAGGCCTCCATAGAAAAAAGCATCGGCAATTTGCCTGCGAACGCCGGTACTGTTATAGACCCCATAACTATCAATAATCACGGCATGCTGTGCTTGGACAAAATGCGCACTAAAGAGGAGTAATAAGAATAAATGGCGCATTACGGTTTCATTTGAGTTTGTAACTGCAGTTGAACTTGGAGCGCTAAAAACGCATTGGCTTGCACCGCTTGCTGAACCGCCAAACCAGTGCTAGGATCAGTTGTGGCAAATGTGGCGCTTACCGCAACTTCATTGAGGTCTTGAAGGTCAGCAACCAACGCGGGCGGCAACACAATTTTTAGTTTACTTTTCTTTTTGAGCAAACCGTCGCTTGGGTCGAGCTGTCCGAGGGTTGCAGAAGCCAATTGGGCATCGGCAATGATTGTATGCCAAATTTGTCCGTCTTTCATGAAATACAAAACGACGTCACAGGCTAATGGGAAGGCGTTGGTGGCATCTAAAATAAGCGTTGCGGCAGAAACATGTGATTTTTGAAGGTCTTGAGCCAAATTAATGTCAAAGGTGTCTTGTAGTGCAAGGCCATCTGCATTGAGTGCCATTGGCATTTGTGCGCTCATTTTGATCCGAAGATGGCTATTGGCAAATGCTTCGTCGTGCCCCGAAGAAGTGTTGCCCCAAGGATTGGGCTGCAGCTGATAATTGATGTGCTGAAAAGCACCTAGATTTTCAAGATAACTTTTGACATTACTATTGTTTTGGTCAAAATGGAGGTTAAGCATACTAGGCTGAAGTGTATTCCAACTCCCCACTGCTGGTGAAATATACATACTCGGGCCAATATTTGGTGCGTTCATGGCAACAGTCTGTCCTTGTGTATTGGTTGCGCTGAGTTCTTCAATTTGAGCGCGCAAGGCCATTTTAAAACCATTTTCTATTTGTAAATCTAAACTCAAATCAGGTAAGGAAAGGGTGCCGGCAGTTATTTTATCGAGATACGGAAGGGTAAATTGCTCTTGAGCCGTAACAATAGTAGATCCAAAATAGCCTTTGGCATAATCAAAGTGTAAGTTTTTGAAGGCCGCTTCAAATTTGAAGATTTGGTTGTTATAAATAGAAACCGTTTGCCCATTAGGGTCGGTTTTGAGGGTCAGTTTAGACTGCAGTTGATTGAATTCTAAGCCTTGAGCGCCACCTAAATCGATGTCATAACCACTCAAATCTATATTTTCGGTGGCAATTGTAGGGTTCTGAACCGTACCTGGCGCAACAGTGTAGTTCTGCACAAAAACCTGCCCATTTTGACTCACGCCAGGAAGTTCAATCTGATACAAAACCGCAGTGTTGAGCGGATTAAACACCTTCAGCTGTATTTGCCCACCAGATACGCGTACCTTTTTGAGTTGGATATCGCCGAGGTCAAATTCATGAGTCTTGACGTTATTCACAAAAACAAAACCTGGCGAAACGTTATTGACCGTAAAATTTGATTGAAATTGCTGAGAAATAGTGGTGTCTGGAATTTGAATAAGGTCGGTTAAGCTGAGATCGAGTAAGGTGCGACTCAGGTTGATATCGATTTGGTTTCCGTTGATCGAAAGCGTAGAATCGTTGTAGAAATGAGCAAGACTAAGCGTGTCGTTGAGCACAGGCAGCAACCAATCAGTTTGCCATCGGGTTGTCTCTTTTTTGCAGGAAAAAAGTAGCGCAACAAAAACAAATAAATAGCTCAGGCGCATTTTAGACATTTTCAATTACAGCTGCATAACCCTGCCCCACACCAATACACATTGTGACTAATGCATAACGCTTATTGCTGCGCTTTAATTGCCTTGCGGCTGTGAGTAATAAGCGAGCGCCCGACATCCCGAGCGGATGCCCCAGTGAGATTGCACCACCATTTGGATTGATGCGCGCATCGCGGTCGTCTAGACCAAGCGCGCGCGTACAAGCCAACACTTGTGCGGAAAAAGCCTCATTGATTTCTATAAGGTCGATATCGGCCAAGGTAAGCCCTGCTCTTTCTAGCGCTTTATGACTAGCCGGAACTGGGCCAATGCCCATGATGCGCGGTTCTACACCTGCCACTGCTGCCGACAAAATTTTAGCCATTGGTGTCAGGCCGTGTTGGCGAACGCCATTTTCATTAGCTAACAACAAGGCTGCAGCGCCGTCGTTGAGCCCTGACGCATTCCCAGCGGTGACGCTACCGTCTTTTTTAAAGGCCGGACGCAAATTGGCTAGCGTTTCTAAAGTGGTGCTAGCGCGTGCAAATTCATCGCGCTCAAAGACAATTGCAGCACCTTTTTTCTGAGGAATATGAATGGGTAGGATTTCATCTGTGTAAAAACCTGCCTCCTGGGCTGCTGCCGTTTTTTCTTGACTCCAGCAGGCAAAAGCATCTTGATCTGCCCTTGATATGTTGTACTGAGCCGCCAAGTTCTCGGCGGTCATACCCATGCTATCGACGCCGTAAAGCGCCTCCATTTGCGGATTGATAAAGCGCCAGCCAAAACTTGAATCGTGCATTTGGGCATCGCGGCCAAAAGCGCTTGAGGTTTTGGAAATAACCCAAGGGCCGCGCGTCATGTGTTCTACTCCGCCAGCTACGTATACATTGCCTTCGCCATTGCGCAAGGCGCGTGTTGCATTTACTGCCGCGGCCAAACCCGAAGCGCAAAGGCGATTGACGGTTTCTCCGGGAACTTCTATTGGATAACCTGCCAAAAGAGAAGACATGCGCGCTACATTGCGGTTGTCTTCGCCGGCTTGGTTGGCACAGCCTAATAAAACATCTTCTATGCTTTTTGGATCGAGTTTAGGCTGGCGCTCAAGCAAAGCTGCCAATACTTTTGCGGCTAAATCATCGGCGCGCATGGTTGCTAAACTTCCGCCAAAATTACCAATAGCACTGCGGATTCCGTCAATTAAATATACTTCTTGAGACATTGTTTCGATTTTCTATTCAAAGATAAAATAAAATGTGCCGTCGGCAAGAATTCAGCATTTTTAGTTATGTTCGCATTCATGGAAAAAATGCACTGTCCCATTTGTGATTCAACCGAACTCCGCCCCATATTTGACAACACCTTACTCAAATGCCAAAATTGTGGTCACGGATGGGCAAACCTCCAACTTGACCACACATACTTACAGCAACTTTACGCTGAAAATTATTTCAAAGGCGAAGAATACGCCGACTACCTCGCCGATAAAGAAATTCTACAGCTCAATTTTAGTAAACGGGCTAAGGAAATTGCAAGGCAAGGTGCTGCGCCACAAAATGGCTTAGAAATTGGTTGTGCCTATGGTTTCTTTTTTGAAACCATTCAAAAGGAATTTCCAAAGATGCGGTATCGAGGCTTTGACATCTCTGCCGACGCCATCCAATATGCTCAGCAAAACTACGGACCCCATTTTTCGGCAGAAAATTACCTTGAGGCCACTATATCACAAACTTTTGACGCCATTTTCATGTGGGATGTCATCGAGCACCTTTCAGATCCGGGTGCTTTTTTAGCAAAAGCACAGGCTGAATGCCAAACAGGCGGAAAAATCTACCTCACCACTGGTGATTTCGGAGCTTTACTCCCCCGTTTGCAAGGCAAAAAATGGCGCATGATCCACCCTCCTACTCACCTGCATTATTTCACCAAAAAATCGATGAGTACACTACTCAACAAACACGGGTTTAAACCCGTATTTTATCAGTATCCGCCCGTCTATCGCTCGCTAGGACTCATTTACTTTGCCTTATTTATCTTGAATAAAAAGCCGAGTAGATTCCATCAGTGGCTATACAACAAAATACCTAAAGCCGCTTCTGTCCCCATCAATACACGCGATATTTTCTTTGTTTGTGCTCAAAAAATGTAAGTCCTATGTTTAGCAATGTCACTCCTGCAGACCTTCTTTATTTTGAATCTTTACTAGGCGCTCGCTGCAAGCACGACGCAGATAGCCAAGACGCCTATAGCCACGATCACACCGAAGACCTTCGTTTCTTACCTGAGGTCGTGCTCCTTCCGGAAAACACGCAAGAGGTTTCGGCCATTTTGAGTTATTGTCACCAAAAAAATATCGCCGTCACACCCGCCGGAGCTCGCACAGGCCTTAGTGGAGGATGCCTTCCCATTCATGGCGGCGTACTGTTGAGCTCTGAAAAACTCAATCGCATCATTGAAATCGATGAAAAAAATGCACAAGTGATTACCGAGCCTGGCGTGATCACTGAAGCCCTGCAAAATGCCGTCAAAGAAAAGGGCTTGTTTTATCCGCCGGATCCTGCTAGTAAAGGCTCTTGTTTTATTGGAGGCAATATCGCTGAAAATTCAGGAGGGCCAAAGGCTGTTAAATATGGAGTTACCAAAGATTATGTCCTGAATCTTGAAATCGTTCTTGTAGACGGAACAATCATGTGGACAGGCGCCAATGTACTCAAAAACGCCACTGGCTATAACTTAACTCAATTGGTCGTAGGCTCTGAAGGCACACTGGCTTTCGTTACAAAAATTGTATTAAAGCTCTTGCCGCACCCAACACATACGCTACTTATGTTGGTTCCGTTTTTTGACGCTGTTCAAGCCTGTGAAGCCGTTGCTGCAATTTTCAACGCTGGCATCACACCCAGCGGCCTGGAATTCATGGAGCACAACGCCCTTAAGTGGTCACAAGCCTTTTCGGAAGATTACAGTATAGAAGTCAAAGATAACCACGCCGCACATTTGCTCATTGAGGTTGACGGTTTTGACCCCGAGCAACTCATGAAAGAATGCGAAGCTATTTTAGCAGTTTTAGAAAATTACCCCACCGATGAAATCCTATTTGCCGAATCCGAGGCTCAAAAAAATACGCTCTGGAGCTTGCGCCGCAAAGTTGGTGAGGCCGTAAAGGTTCAGTCGGTTTACAAAGAAGAAGATACCGTTGTTCCCAGATATCAGCTCCCGCAGCTATTGGCAACTGTAAAAGCGATTGGCCATAAATATGGCTTTGAATCAGTTTGTTATGGACATGCAGGCGATGGTAATTTACATGTCAACATCATCAAAGGACAACTCAGCGACGCGTTTTGGAACCAAGAACTGACACTTGCTATCCGCGAACTATTTACCGAAGTGGTCAAAATGGGTGGTACTATTTCTGGCGAGCACGGTATAGGATTGGTTCAAAAACCCTACATGGACTTAGCGTTTAGTCAAACAGGTCTAGATTTGATGCGCGGCATCAAAAAAGTTTTCGACCCAAAAGGAATTCTGAATCCGGGTAAAATATTTTAAGCTTTCATCCAATGAAGGTTGCGGCTATAAAGCAGCACCCAAATTCCGCCGTAAACAATACCTACGATGGTCAGTATGGTTGGGATGCCCGTCATTGGATTGAATAAATACGGCAATACAACCAATCCGAGCGAATAGATGATGTAAAAATGAAAGCCTAGCTTCTGACCTCTGTACATCAATACAATTCCAATTAAGCCCATCATTAAAACAAGGAATTGAAAAGTATTGTAAGCTTGGAAATACTTGAACATATTAACCGTCACTCCCTCCATTTGATCAATGATGTAAATGAAATCTTCGGCGTTGGCTTTTTCTAATTGCTCGCGCATATTGGCAAATTCGAGCTTGGTACTTTTGAACATGGCTTTATCTGGCTTCGCACCAAGCATACCACTCAAAGCGCCTAACGCTGAAATTCCAATGTTGATGCCAGATAAAATCACCAAAACCAGCAAAAAAACAGGTCGTTTTGCCCTGAGCTGCTCAGGTTCTTGTTGGAATTCAAATTCACTCATGAGCTAAATGTTGTTTTAAAAATTGCTGTGCAGCATGCATGTCGGTTGCCATGATCCGATCGGTGTCAAGACTCGGAACTACCGCTCTAAATTCGGCATGTAGGTTTTCAGTCCAGACCGCAGCCTGAAGTGGACGTCTGAATTCAAGACCTTGTGCTGCATGGATAAGCTCAATAGCAAGTATTTTCTGGCAGTTGTCCAAGACGCGATAAAGTTTGGTGGCCGCATTTGCACCCATGCTCACATGATCTTCTTGACCATTGCTGCTGTCTATGGTATCTACCGATGCTGGCGTACAGAGTTGTTTGTTTTGACTCACAATAGATGCACAAGTGTAATGCGTAATCATGAGCCCAGAATTGAGCCCAGGGTTTTTCACTAAAAAAGCAGGAAGGCCGCGCAAACCGGAAATCAGTTTATAAGTACGACGCTCTGATATGCTTCCCATTTCAGCCATGGCGATAGCTAGGAAGTCGAGAATGAGTGCCAAAGGCTGCCCATGAAAGTTGCCTGCTGATACAACTTGATCGTCGTCTGGAAAGACCGTTGGGTTGTCTGTTACGGCATTGATTTCTCGGGTTACAATCTGAGCAGCATGGTCTATGGTATCTAGGGTTGCGCCATGAACCTGCGGAATGCAGCGAAAAGAATAAGGATCTTGTACATGTGCTTTAGGCTGCTCCATGATCTGACTTCCTTCTAGGTGCGTTCTGAACCAAGCTGCCACGCGAATTTGCCCCACTTGATTGCGAATTTCGTTGACATTAGCGGCAAAAGGTTCTTTGCGCGCGTCGTAGGCTTCTATGGATAATGCAGCGACCTGGTTAAAACCATCGAATAACTGATAAGACTGAGCTACCGCATATGATGCATAGGCCGACATAAATTGTGTTCCGTTGAGCAAAGCAAGCCCTTCTTTTGATTGTAAAACAATGGGGGTTAAATTAAATCTTTTGTTTAATTCAATTGCACTAATCTTTTGATTTTCAATATAAACTTCACCTTCACCAATTAATGGTAATGATAGGTGAGCCAAGGGAGCGAGGTCACCAGAGGCTCCTAAACTTCCTTGCTGATAAACTACTGGACAAATGCGCTCATTAAAGAAAAACAAGAGCCTTTCTACGGTGGCAAGCTGAACGCCAGAAGCTCCTTTTGACAAACCCAAAACCTTGAGCAATAGCATTCTGCGAACGATTTCTTGCGGAACCTCCTCACCCATTCCACAGGCATGAGAACACACGAGATTGCGTTGCAATGCTTCGAGGTCTGAGGTGCTTATCGCGGTATCGCAAAGCGAACCAAAACCAGTATTGATGCCGTAGATAAGCTGCGCACTACTTGCTACTTTTTGATCGAGGTATGTTCTACAATGTTGAATTTGATCTTTTAGTTCTTGCGATAAAACAAGTTTTTCTTTGGTATGGAGTAGAATCTCAAATTCTTCTAGACTGAGATAGTTCGAAGTAAGCTCTATTGACATGTTGGGAACAATTATGAACGCACAAACTGTGCAAAATCTTTGGCAAAATAAGTCAGGATGCCATCTGCACCGGCGCGGCGCATACTCAAGAGCATTTCACCTACCGCGCGCTCGTAGTCGAGCCATCCGTTTTTAGCTGCTGCATACACCATTGCGCATTCACCGCTAACATTATAGGCTGTTATGGGCATAGGAAAATTTTCTTTGAGCAAGGCAATAACATCTAGGTAACAAAGCGCTGGCTTTACCATTAGCATGTCGGCTCCTTCTTCAAAATCGAGCTGCGCCTCTAAAAGCGCCTCTCGCTTGTTGGCCGGATTCATTTGATATGTTTTTTTATCACCCGATTTAGGTGCAGAATTGAGTGCATCTCTAAAGGGCCCGTAAAAAGCGCTCGCATATTTTGCCGTGTACGACATAATAGAGACGTCAGTAAAGCCTTGCGCGTCTAAAGCACTGCGCAAATAACCAACGCGACCATCCATCATGTCTGAAGGCCCAATGATGTCTGCACCAGCTTGCGCTTGCGCAATGGTCATTTTCGCTAAAATAGGTAAGGTTTTGTCGTTGAGGATTTGCCCGTCTTGCACCAAGCCGTCGTGGCCATCAGAAGAATAGGGATCCATGGCAACGTCGGTCATGATGACGGCCTCAGGGAAACGCGATTTAATGGCTGAAATAGCGTGCAAATAAAAATTCTCAGACGCCCAACTGTAGCTGGCCATTTGATCTTTGAGTGCTTCGTCTACTGCAGGGAAAATATCAAAAGTTTTGATCCCGAGGTTCAGACAGGCCTCAATTTCAGGCAAAAGCATATCCAAAGACCAACGAAAGTTGTTGGGCAAAGAAGTAACCTCGTCTTTGATTCCTTTTCCGTCCTTTAGAAAAATGGGATAAATGAGGTGCTGCACGCCGAGTTGCGTTTCCTCGACCATTTGTCGGATAGCGCTGTTTTTTCGGTTGCGTCTGGGGCGAATGGTATTCATAGGTATTACATGAGCATACCGCCGCAAACATGAAGCGTTTGGCCGGTAATGTAAGCAGAAAGATCAGAAGCCAAGAAAACAGTTGCATTAGCCACATCTACAGGTTGCCCTCCGCGCTTGAGCGGAATACTGTTGCGCCAAGAAGCCACTACGTCTTGATCTAAAACTTCGGTCATTTCGGTTTCGATGAAACCAGGTGCGATGGCATTGCAACGTATATTGCGAGAGCCAAGCTCAGCTGCTATCGATTTTGTGAATCCGATTAATCCTGCTTTTGAAGCCGCATAGTTGGATTGACCTGCATTACCTTTCACACCAACAACAGAACTCATATTGATGATCGAGCCAGAACGCGCTTTGAGCATTGGCTTTTGTACGGCTTTGGTAAGGTTGAATGCCGACTTTAAATTGGTGTTAATGACTTCGTCCCATTGTTCTTCTGTCATGCGCATCAAAAGGGTGTCGCGGGTAATACCAGCGTTATTGACAAGTACATCCACGGTTCCAAATGCAGCGACAACATCATCTACAAGTTGTTGTGCGTCATCGAATTTAGAGGCATCTGAACGAAAACCTTTAGCCACGCCGCCATTGGCAGTCAGTTCTGCCTCAAGGGCACGGGCTTTCTTTTCAGATGATAAATAGGTAAATGCAACCGTTGCACCTTGTTGAACGCAAGTTTCTGCAATGGCTTTACCAATTCCGCGAGAAGCGCCTGTAATTAAAACCACTTTATTGTCTAGTAATCCCATGTTAGTTTGTGTTGTTATTTATATTCAAAGATAGAAAAGTCTTGTTAGATATGATGCGCAAATCTTCGCGATGGATCCCCTTTCTCTTAAAAGTGGTGTCGCAAAGCGAACTAGCGTAGTGAGGAGTCACTTCTATTCTACCCGATTTAATGATCGGAAAAACTTCTTCGATTTTAGGTGCACTGCAATAAGGTGTTTGGCGTTTGCGCAGAGCGGTCTGAATATCTTGCAAGAGACCAGGAGATCCTTCTAATGCCAATTTCGAAATCTGTTTATCCTGAAGCGTGAATAAATAATTCACCACCGTTTTTCTTTTACCTTCAGACATTGGGCAATCCATCCAGACTTCTTGATTCATGCTGAGTACTTTGTCAGTGGCCCAAAGAACTTGGTAGCGAATGCGCACACTGCGCTGCCCTACGCAAAACACACCAAGCGTGTCGGTCTTGATGAGTTGCTGCATTAATTTGGAGAAAGAATGGCCTCCGAAATAAGGATATTCGATTTGAATGCTATCGCACTTTAGTTTTATATTGAAGTGCTTAATGGGTTCTGACTTTGCACTTTGCTCGAGCAAATCAAATTGATCCATGCGTGCGTGGTTCTCGCGACCGCAAGACAGCAGCGCCAAACCCAACAATAAAAAAGTTGCGACTTTCAAAATCATAGTATGAGGTCCCCATAGAGATCGTAGTGATCTGCACTGGTAATCAGTACACGCGAAAAATCACCTAATCGAACATAGCCCGCTGATTTTTTGACCAACACTTCGTTGTCTACTTCAGGGGAATCAAATTCAGAACGACCAATATAATAGTCGCCTTCTGTGCGGTCAAAAAGCACTTTGAATTCTTTGCCAACCTTGAGCTGATTGAGTTCGTAAGAAATGCCACTTTGCAATTCCATGATGGCATCGGCGCGCTCTTTTTTGATCGCTGCCTCTACATCATCTGTAAACTGGTATGCATGTGTGTTTTCTTCGTGGGAGTATGTAAAGATGCCCAAACGATCAAAACGCGTGCGCTCTACAAAGTCGTACATTTCCTGAAAATCAGCTTCTGTTTCTCCGGGATAGCCGGCAATGAGCGTAGTGCGCAAGGCCAAACCTGGCACTTTGGCACGAATGGTGGCCACCAATTCTTCGGTTTTTTCTCGGGTAATGCCTCGGCGCATGGCTTGCAGTATTTTGGTTGAACCGTGCTGCAAAGGCATGTCGAGGTAGTTGCAGATGTTGCTTCGTTCGGCCATAACATCTAAGACATCCATCGGAAAGCCAGACGGATACGCATAATGCAAGCGGATCCAATCCAGACCTTCAATATCCGAGAGTCGCTTGAGTAAATCGGAAAGGGCGCGTTTTTTATAGAGGTCTAGGCCGTAATAAGTGAGGTCTTGAGCGATGAGCATGATTTCTTTCACGCCTTTGGCAACCAAGCCTTTGGCCTGCAGAACTAAATCTTCGATCGGTGTAGAGGTATGGCCTCCTCGCATGAGTGGAATTGCGCAAAATGAGCAAGGGCGGTCACAACCTTCGGCTATCTTAAAATAGGCGTAATGACTTGGTGTAGTCAGGATACGCTCCCCAACGAGTTCGTGTTTGTAGTCGGCTTTGAGTGTTTTAAGAAGGCGCGGTAGTTCTCGAGTTCCAAAATAAGCATCGACTTCTGGGATTTCTCGCTCTAAATCTTCGCGATAGCGCTCAGACAAGCAGCCAGTAACGTACACCTTCTCGACCAAACCTTCTTGCTTGGCTTCAGCATAGCGTAAAATGGTATCGATGGATTCTTGCTTGGCGTTGTCTATAAAACCGCAAGTATTGATGATCACGATCTCGGAGTCGTCTTGTTGGGCTTCGTGCTCTACCTCAAACTGATTGGCCTTCAACTGGGCCATTAGGAGTTCTGAGTCGAAAGTATTTTTAGAACAGCCGAGCGTCACGACGTTGACTTTGTTCTTTTTGAGTGTTTTGGTCTTCATTCGGCTACAAAAATAGGACTCTTTGCGCAAATGGTATTACTTTTGAGCCTGCATTAGCACCATAGTTATGAAATATATCCTGTTTACTTCTAGCCTTTTGCTTTTATGGAGCTGCAGTCTTTCTCATAAAAGTGTCCAGACATTGAAATACCCAAGTTCCCAAGACTCAAAAGCCCCATTAGAAAATAGCGTAGCGCTCATAGACGACGAACGTATTTCTAACCCAAGCGCAACACTCACCATTGACTCTATAAAGCTGGAAGAAAACCAGTTATGGATTCAATATCACAATTTTACAGCGGATGGTCAATTAGAAATGGTGGGGCGCAGTGCTATTGCAAAATCGTTTCCCCCGATTCGAAGTTGTAAGATCATTGCTAAGCCCGGTGGTCAAAATAGCGCCCCAAGCGGCTGGCTCAAAATCGACATCAGTGCACTCAGCAATAAAAAAGTAAAAGACAATCCGATTTACCTTGAGCTCGAGGGTTGGTCAGAAAAAATCTTATATCTGTACCCCTACTAGTACGCAACGACGACAAACAAATGGAAGAAGAACGCATTGACAAAATCATCCTCGAACGCGGCTTGGTCAGCAGTAGAGTACGCGCCGAGGAAATCATTAAAAAATACGGCGTAAAAGTCAATGGCAAGCTATTTTCCAAGCCCGGCAAGAAAGTACCCACAGATGCCGTCATTGAACTGCTGGCCGAAGAGATTCCATGGGTTTCAAGAGCCGCATTTAAATTAATTGCCGCATTAGATTTCTGGAAAATCGAGGTCAAGAATCAAATTTTTATTGATTTAGGCGCCAGTACAGGTGGTTTTACAGAAGTTTTGTTGGAGCGCGGTTTGGCGAAGTCTTATTGCGTAGATGTGGGGCAAAAACAACTCCACGACAAAATCAAAGGCGACAAACGCGTCATCAATTTAGAAAAAACACATGCCCGCGACCTCACCTCAAAATTGATTCCAGAACAAGTAGATGGTTTGGTGGTCGATGTCTCTTTTATTTCACTTGAAAAAGTACTACCCTTTACCATTCCTTTTCTCAAAGAAAATGCTTCGGTCATCTTGTTAGTGAAACCACAATTTGAATTAGGGCCCGGTGCACTCAACAAAGCAGGCGTTGTCAAAGACACCAGCCAGTATCCTGCACTTCTAGAAAACATCAAGCAAATGGCCCTGCGCAATCAATTACAATGGAAAGGCTACACAGACTCGCCGATTCTAGGTGGTGATGGCAACGCTGAATTTTTAGGCTACTTTGAAAAGATTTAAGCTATTTTTGCAGCATCATGATGAGCATTGAAGAATTAGAGCGCGCCTTTTTAGACATCGATTTCCAGGCCAATCGCATCGCAAAACTCCCGCAAATCGATCCTGAACATTTGCGCAAATTCAATGTCCGCTCCGAAGAAATTCGCCAGCAATTGTTGCACATGGGGCTACACCCAGACCTGCATCAAAGTCTCAAAGACAAAGCGCCCATCGATGAAAACTTCATGCCCGCCTATAATTGGGGTAAGAAAATCCTAAATGTGCTCCTTCTTGGGCAGCACAAAAAGCGCTACATCCCAAAGCAACAAGAAATTTATTTCCGAAGAGAAGTGGCGGAGCGCAGCCGAATTTACAGCTACGCTCGTGGGCATTTGAGTGTGGATTGATTAACGACTCGTTAAGACGGCATTAAATTGCTGCCTCCACCTTTGAATTCACATCGATAGCGACCTCCTTACCCAACAACTGACAAACAACTGGTTGAGCACCTAAGTTTTCAATTGTCACCTTTTGCTGTGTAATGGAAAGTGCAAGGGGCTGATTCTGATAGCGAATCTGGAATGAATAGGCTCTCCAAGATTTTGGAATATTTGGATGAATTGACAATCCTTCATCGGTTACCCTCACACCTGCCAAACCTTCGACAACAGACATCCAGGTACCAGCCATAGAAGTAATGTGCAAGCCTTCGTCAGCTTCGTGGTTGTAATCATCTAGATCCAAACGACTAGTGCGCAAGTACAACTCAAGTGCTTTGTCCATGCGGCCAATTTTTGCGGCTAAAATCACGTGGACACAAGGCGACAACGACGATTCATGAACCGTTTTAGGTTCGTAAAAATCAAAGTTTTCGCGAATGACTTCTTCTGAGAAATGATCTTCGAATAAATATAAGCCTTGCAATACATCGGCCTGCTTGATAAAGATGGAGCGCAAAATGCGATCCCAGGACCAATGCTGGTTAATTGGGCGCTCTGCAATTGGAATATCAGAGGCGCTCAACTGTTCTTTATCCATGAAGCCATCTTGCTGCAAGAAGATGTTCGTGCCTTCTAACTGCGGGAAATAAACGTTGGTAACAATATGCTCGAACTTTTCAATCTCTTTGGCACTCAATTGCTGTGGAAGCTTGCTTTTTACCTGAGCATTAACTTCTAAGCAATAAGCGATACACCAACGTGCAATGTAGTTCGTATACCAGTTGTTATTGACGTTGTTTTCGTATTCATTAGGACCAGTAACACCCAACATGACGTAGGCCTTCTTGGCTTCAGACCAATTGAAACGCTGCGCCCAGAAGCGTGCAATACCAGCTAAAACAGGCAAACCGTAGGTATCGAGGTAAGCGACATCGCCCGTATGACGAATGTAGTTGTAGATACCAAAGGCAATTGCACCGTTTCGGTGGATTTCCTCGAAGGTGATTTCCCATTCGTTGTGACACTCTTCACCGTTCATGGTAACCATCGGATAGAGCGCTGCACCATCTTTAAAGCCCAGTTTTTCAGCATTTTCGATTGCGCGGTCAAGGTGATGGTAGCGATACACCAAAAGTTGGCGTGCTACTTTCGGGTCTGCTGTTTTGAGGTAAAAAGGCAAGCAATACGCTTCGGTATCCCAATAGGTAGCGCCGCCATATTTTTCACCAGTAAAGCCTTTTGGCCCAATATTGAGCTTGGCGTTTTTACCGGTGTATGTTTGGTATAAATGGAAAATATTGAAGCGGATTCCTTGCTGAGAAGCCACATCGCCTTCTATTTCAATATCGGCGCTTTTCCAGATGTCTGCCCAGGCAGCTTCGTGCTCTTCGCGCAAGGTGTCAAAACCTGTTGTGTAAGCATCGCGCACACGCTTAATAGCCTTGGCGGCAAGTTCAAATTCAGAATGGTTGATTGTAGAGGTAACCGCTACATATTTTTTGAGCGTAAAACGCACGCCCTGCTCAAGGTAATGCTCGAAATTATTTTCAACGTAAAATTCGCGTTGGGCAACATTCGGATGAATGGTGAGCAACTCTTGCTCTCTCCAGAAACTGAAGCGCATTGCCGTTGCTACACAAAAATCTGTTTTTTTGGTGCGCGTGCACAAGATACCTTTTTGTAAATCAACTTTGCGCGAATCTTCTTGCCAAAAGAATTCGTCGTAGTTGGCATCGTGATTGCTCACTTTTCCATCGAGGTAAGGCGTGAATTTAACGTTGCCGCTGAAATTCAAGGGTGTAACAGCATAAGAAATAGCGGCAATCTCTTCGCGGGCCATAGAACAAAAGCGAAGGCTTTCAATTTCTAGCTCTTTACCGCTGCCAAAAACCACGCGTACAGTGCGCTTAAGCAAACCATTTTGCATATCGAGCTCGCGGTGAAAATATTTCACTTGTTGGTTATTGAGGTCGAGTTGTTCGCCGTCAATACTGATATCGATGCCTATCCAGTTGGTAGAGTTGAGCACTTTTGCAAAATACTCTGGATAACCGTTTTTCCACCAACCCACTCTTGTTTTATCGGGGTAATAAACACCACCGATGTAGCTACCTTGCAACGAAGGCCCGCTGTATTTTTCTTCGAAATTGGCACGCTGTCCAAAAGAACCATTGCCAATACTAAATATACTTTCTGCTTGTTGTTGTTTACTTGGATCAAATTTGCTTTCAATGATTTTCCAAGGGTCAATTTCAAATAAATTACGCATGTTGTTCTACTCTAAATTCTGTCAAATCGTTCAAATATAAATCTGCTTGTGCTTGAATGTTTGGATTACCTACCCCTACGGCAAAAAAGCCACCTGCTTTTGCGGCTGCGATTCCAGATGCGGCGTCTTCAAATACCATACAATTTTCAGGAAGAAGGCCTAAAGCTTTGGCGCCATTTAAAAAGACTTCCGGGTGCGGTTTTGGATCTGTTACGCCGTTGCCGTCGATCACCACCTCAAAATAGGAGCGGATACTCAGTTTTTCTAAGATGAAATTGGCGTTCTTGCTAGAAGAACCAACGCCGAGGTGTATGCCTCTCTGTTTTGACTCTTGCAACAGATGTAAAACGCCTGGCAATAAATGATCTTGATTCAAGTCTTGGATAGATTCCAGATAAAAGTCGTTTTTGCTTTTTAGTAAAGCCTCGAACTCAGCACTTGAAATGGTTTTTGAACCAAGTTCTAGTATTTTTTTAAGGGAATCTACCCTACTCACGCCCTTCAAAAGTTCGTTTTCTTTCTCAGTAAATTCAATTCCTAAAGAATGTGCACAGCGCTGCCATGCAATAAAATGGTTGTGTTCAGTACTGACCAAGACGCCGTCGAGGTCGAATAAAAAAGCGGAGAATTTAGACATTTTCTTCTCGAATACGCAAGGTTAGAAAGCCAGCAACAATAAGCAAGATGCCGCCGATTGTCACTGCGGCAATGCGCGAGTTATCTAGCCAGGCAGACATGATGTCACCAAAAAATAAGGAAGCAATGATTTCAGGTAATACAATGAAGAAATTAAAGATGCCCATGTAGACACCAATTTGATGCGGTGGCAAACTCGGAACAAGCATAGCGTATGGCATAGAAAGAATACTACTCCATGCAATACCGACGAGCGCCATGATCAAAAAGAGCATCCAAGCGCTATTTGCATCTACAAAATTAATGAGCATCAGACCACAGCCGCCAATCATTAAACTTGTGAAATGCGTCCATTTTTGACCAATTTTTGCAGCTAAAAAAGGAAGCGCCAAAGCGAATAAAAAAGTAACTATATTTTCAAATGAATAGGCCAAACCTGCGAGGTCGGCTCCTTTTCCATAAGCCTCAGAACCTGGGGCCCCTTTAAAAATCTCAGATGCAACGGCAGTTGTAAAGAAAAACCACATCAAAAACAAACCTGGCCATGTCAAGAATTGTACTAGCGCCAACTGACGCATGCGTTTGGGCATATGAGTGATAGCTTCAAAGATTTCTTTGACGCCATTTGCAAATCCTTTTGTTTGTTTTTGTTCTGCAAGCTGTTCAGCCGTTGGCGCATATTCTTTGGTTGTAAATACGGTATAAAGTACAGCTCCGAGAAAAGCCAATGCACCAATATAAAAACTCCATTTTACATTGGCTGCAATTTGACCACTAGACGCAGTGCCATCCATATCAAACCAATTGGTGAAAATCCAAGGCAATGCACTTGCAATTGTAGCACCTACTCCAATAAAGAAACTTTGCATAGAAAAGCCGCGCGTGCGTTGCTCAGCAGGGAGTTGATCGGCAACAAAAGCTCTAAAAGGCTCCATGCTAATATTGATCGATGAGTCGAGCACCCAAAGTAAGCCTGCAGCCATCCAAAGAGTTGAAGAGGAAGGCATTAAAAACAAGCACAATGAACTAAGAATAGCGCCAATAAGGAAGAAAGGTCGGCGACGACCCCAAACTGGATGCCAAGTGCGGTCACTCATGTAACCGATGATCGGCTGAACCAACAAGCCCGTAAGCGGCGCTGCTAACCAAAGACCGGGTATTTGTTCAGGCTTAGCGCCAAGGCTTTCATAGATCGAACTCATGTTGGCCATTTGAAGGCCCCATCCAAATTGGATACCCATGAAGCCGAAGCTCATGTTCCAGATTTGCCAAAACGAAAGTGTAGGTTTAGTTTGCATGGCTAGAAATGATCTAAGGTTGTTATTGAACGTAGACAGCGTAGCCCCAAGGAGCTAAGGTCATGACTTGTTTGCCTTTTAAATTCTCTTTTTTATTGGTAAAAAGATTCATGTAGGTACCGGCTGCATCAGAACTAAGCACTACTTTTTTGCTTTGAGCACTCAAATTTAGCAGCACCAAAACCTTTGAATTAGCATGCTCACGCGTGTAAACCAAGATGTCCTTTTCCGCTTTGGTACTCAAGAACTTAGGAGCGGATTGCTCCATACCTACATAAAGTGCTGGCGTATTTTGATGCATGTGAAGCAAGCGACTGTAAAAATCAACTAAATCCATTTTATCCCAATTGATGCTGTCTTTGTCAAAGAATTTCAATCGGCGATCTAAGGATGTTTCTTGCCCGTTATAGACCAACGGCATACCTTGAATCGTTGCCGCCATAACAGCCATAGCAAAACGCGCCTCGCCCATGCGTTCCATTTCTGTACCGTTCCAAGAGTTTTCGTCGTGGTTCGAGGTAAAGTTCATGTGAAATGCTCCGGCGGGAAGCTCAGCACGTTCAAAGTAGGATTGAATATCTGCAGCATTTTTCTTACCCTTCGACACATCGTTCATGATGTGATGAAACTCCCAACCATAGGTCATTTCAAAAGCGGTGTATAGTTCTTTACCCTCAGCTTCTGCCAACATAAATACAGGCTTGATTTGATCTAAAGCAGCACGAGCGGCATTCCAGAATTCCATTGGCACCCAGCCAGCGACGTCGCAACGGTAACCATCAATATTGAAGTCGCGCACCCAGTACTCCATACAAGAAATCATTTCATTGCGCATTTCGGGATTTTCGTAATTGAGGTCAGCTACATCCCACCAGTCTGTGCCAATTGTTGGCTGCACTCTACCAAGAGAATCTAGGGTATACCAATCGAGTTTCTTTTGTTCGATCCAAAGTGCATCTGGAGATGTATGGTTGGCTACCCAATCAATAATGACTTTCATGCCTAAGTTGTGCGCAGATTCCACTAAATGTTGGAAATCTTCATGTGTGCCAAATTCTGGATTGATACCACGATAGTCTCGAACCGCATAATAACTGCCTAGACTTCCTTTTCTATTGAGTTCACCTATGGGGTGAATTGGCATCAGCCAGAGGATGTCAACGCCCATGGACTTGAGGCGCGGCAAATGCTTTTCAAAGGCAGCGAAAGTTCCTTCTGGAGTAAACTGACGAATGTTTACTTCGTAAATTGTTGCATTCTTAACCCATTCAGGAGTTTTGAGCTGGGCAAAAGCAATGAGCGAGAAAAAACCAAATAGAATAGAAATCGTAATTTTTTTCATGACTTAAACAGTTTCTGTTTTAAGAATATATTTGAGGTGGTAATTAACAAGACCAATAACTGGCTTTTGAATAATTGAGGCAATTTGTATGCCAAGTTCTGCAGCGGCCTTATCGAGTTCTTTTTCGAAGATTTTAGACAAGGATCCTACAAAATGTACTTCGGTAGAGCGGTAATTGTCATAGCAACAAACGTGCACTTGCATAAAGTGCTTAAACCCCTTGTAAACCATTTCTGAAAAAAATGAATTTTCCTTGTGTTTCGCGATAAACGGCATAAAAGAAGCGATAAACACATTTGCATTTGGTTCGCGGTAAACGCGGTCTACGATCATGTCTTTATCTAATTGATAGGTCGCAATGAAGTCTGCTTCAATGTCGGCAGGCAGCTGATGATACAAGAAAGAAGCGAGTAATTGTTTACCAAAATAACTACCACTGCCTTCGTCGCCAAGGACATAACCTAAAGCCGGCACCTCCTCAAGTAAGTTTTTACCATCGAAATAACAAGAATTGCTACCTGTTCCGATAATGCAAGAAATACCAGGGTTGCCTGTGTAAGTTGCGTAGGCACAAGCCAATAGGTCGTGCTCAACTAAAATAGTGGAATTGATGAATATGCTGCGGAGCCCTTCCTCGACAATTTGATTGAGTTCAGGACTTGAACAACCAGCGCCATAAAAGTAAAGACCTTTGATGCTTGGCGCAAGCTGCATGATTTCGGTGTTTTTCTTCAACTCAGCCTCGATGATGTCAGCGGAGTGAAAATATGGATTGAAGCCCATTGTTGAAAAAAAACTTTGGTTATTTTTGTTGTCTACTAATACCCAGTCGCTTTTGGTAGAACCACTTTCAATAATGAAATACATAGTTTGTTATAGAGTGAATGATAGCTTTGTGTCAATTTTACACTATCCAAATATATAGATAATACTTCATACGTGCAGCACAATCAAAAAAAAATCAATTCAGAACTCAATCCTAACGTATCTGTCGACTGCGTCATTTTCGGTTTTGACCTCGAACAACTCACCGTGCTGCTCATTGATCGCGGCGAAATCTCCTCTGCCTTTGGCCCTCGCCTTGCCCTACCCGGCAACCTTATCTACGACAACGAAAATCTAGATATGGCTGCCAATCGCGTTCTCGACGAACTCACCGGCCTCAACAACATTTACCTCGAACAAGTGGGCGCCTTCGGTGACCCAGACCGCATTCACAAAGAATCTGACCGCGAATGGCTCAAGAGCATCCGTGCGGAACCAGAAGCACGCGTGATCACCGTCGCTTATTTTACCCTGGTGCCGATGTCCAACTACAAACCACAGGCTTCGTCATTCGCGAAAAATGCAGATTGGGTTCCGGTCAACGAAATCAAAGAATTGGCTTTTGACCACTTTGAAATCCTGCAAGCCGCCAAAGAAAAACTCAAACAAAAAATCAAGATTCAGCCGATCGGTTTCAATTTGCTCCCGGAAAAGTTCACATTAAGCCAATTACACCGCCTTTACGAATCTATCCTCGACAAACCACTTGATAAAAGAAATTTCAGACGCAAAATTCAAAAGCTCGACATCTTAACAAGCCTCCGCGAAAAGCAGCGCGGTGTGCCGCACAAACCATCATTGCTTTACGAATTCAACGAGGATAAGTACCAAGAACTCACCCAAACAGGTTTTGACAACTTCGGATTTTAGTCCGCACTTTTTTATCCGGTAAAAAAATCGTAATTTTCTAAGGTAAAAGTTATTACCCTGTAACTTTTACGCCAAACAAATTGTTCTACTGCCAGACACAATTTTGAACCGCTACGACTACAATACCTGTGTGGACCTCCACAGCGATGCGCTGTATAGGTTTTGTTTGCATTTCTTACGAGATGTCGAACTAGCCCGCGATATTGTACAAGATTGCTTTGAAAAATTGTGGATCAACAAGAAAGATGTTACGCTAGAGAAAGCTAAATCTTGGTTGTTTACTTGCGCCAATCACCTTATGCTTAACCAAGTGAAGCGCAACAAAGTAAAACAACAGCATTTAGAATCGCTCTACTGGAACAACACGCCTAGCGCAGACTCCACCTTTGAAAACCAGCAACTCATCCAGCTGCTCGTCGAAGATTTGCCTCCTATGCAAAAAAGCATCTTGTTGCTCCGAGACCTCGAAGGCTACACTTATCAAGAAATCGGTTCAATGCTCTCCTTGACCGAAGCCCAAGTAAAAGTGTACCTATTTAGAGCGAGGCTCAAAGTTAAGAAACGTGCTAAAGGACAATTTGTATTGGCTTCATGAAACCAACCCTAGACAACATCGATCAATGGCTCTTTGATGCCCTCGAAGGCAATCTAAGCGCTGAGCAAGAACAAATGCTCGAGGAGTTTATTGCCCAAAATCCAGAATTTGAAATCGAGCAAGATGCTTGGTTACACACCAGCTACTCAGCCGCTCCTATCACTTTCGAACCAAAATCAGCGCTGTATCGCAAACGTCAATTTTCTTACAAACATTTTGCAGCTGCAGCGATCCTACTTCTCCTACTTGCTGTCAAAGCAATCTTCTTCAATCAGAGCTCTCCTTCACTTACCGTTGAGAAAGAATCGAATCCAACGCGCCGTGTATCAACTTCTATCCATCATACGTCAGCACCCCAACAATCCACCACGACAACATCATTACAATCGAAATCTACCAAATCTATTGCCACTCCAACAAGCAGCACAATTGCTCATCCTGCATTCATTTCTCCCGATTTCACCCGAATTAATTCATTCCATTCTTCGTCTGCCACTCCTCTTTCTAGCGCTGCTTTAGGAGCTTCTTTAAACCGCTCTATTTTGCCAAGTTCTATTGAGCAATCGAAGCTACAAACATTGCCAACAGAACAAATCACTGGCTACCGCACAGATTTAAACTTTGAATCTTTGGCTGGAATAGCATCCGAATTCAAGATCAATAGCAATCTGCGTTGGCCGGCCTTGCAGCGCCTGAGTCAGTTCGCACAAAAAGAACTTGGCCTTAGCAACAACCAATCCTATGACCTTTTAGCACCTGGCAAAAGCAACATAGATGCCAATATCAGCAGCGTTGGCACCCTTTCGCAATTGCGTTTTCAAAGCACAAGCATGGCACGGAGCACTACAGAAAGCGCTCAAACGGTGCTTGGCCAACAATTCAGTCTCGATGGTTACTCGCGCAGCATGAGAGCCGGCATTGGCGTACAAGCCAATTACAAACAATATGCACAAGGTGCGATCAGTGATTACGAGCTCGGGCTTATTGCCGCACCCAAAATCATGATCAGTAGAAGGTTCATCTTGGAGCCAGCCGCGCGCTTGCGCATGGGTGCGCGCTACGTAACTACATCAAAACTACAACAACTCTCATTTATTGAATTCGAAAACGCCGATTTAAGAACCGTTCAAATAGATACCGCCCAAGCGGTTGGGCGTCGTTTGTTCTACAAAGACCTCGATCTAAGTTTAGCGATCCAAACCCCCATTCTCTTTGCGAGCGCTCAACTTGAAAACGCTTTCCAACATTTTGACTACGCAATGGGTAACGAACTCAATCCAAGCAACAGCCATGCGCCACAAGTGTTAACCGTTTCATTAGGTACTCAATACGCGTCACGCAACGAAAAAATGCGCATTTCACCATACGTGCAATACCGCAGCAACCGACTACAAACCCAGTATCTAGCTGGCCTACAATTGAACATCAACAAATGGCAGTTCGGTCTTAACATTGCCAATAACAAGCAATACCAAGCTGCAATGGGCTATTTTGGCAAACACAGTGCCGTATTATTACAAAGTTGCCAACTTCAACTTCTAACACTCAACCAGCCGAGCTACTATCATCAAGTCACCTTCCGAATTTACTCTCAACCAAGCCGAAAAGCGAGACGCTATATAGACCTATAACTATGAAAAATTTAACCTTAACCTTTTTGTTTATTTTGGCCGCTGGTCAGTTACTTGCTCAGGACCCTACATTTACTCAGTTTTATTCCAATCCTGTGTATTTGAATCCTGCGTTGGCCGGATCGAGCGGTTGCCCACGTGTAGCACTCAATTACCGCAATGAGTGGCCACAATTAACGGGCAATTACGTTACTTATGCCGCTTCTTACGACAGCTACTTTAAAAACATCTCAGGAGGCGTTGGCTTGGTAGCCTTGCATGACCAACAAGGGCAAGGAACAATCCAAACTTCTATGATTGGCGCGAGCTACTCCAATTACCTCAAAGTCAATCGCAAGTTTCGTCTAATGTTTGGCGCGCAAGCTGCCTATTACCAGAAATACCTCGACTGGAGTCAACTCACTTTCGGCGACATGATAGATCCGCGCCGAGGATTTATCTATCAAACAGGCGATGTACCAAGAGGTGACGGCCATAGAGGATTTTTTGACGTATCGGCTGGCATCGTAGGTTTTAGCAAGAATTTTTATTTCGGCGCGGCTTTCCACCACCTGAACAGACCTGATGAATCCATGATACTTGGTCAGTCCAGACTTCCTGTAAAGATCACAGGCCACCTCGGGGCGAACATCAAACTCGGGCAGCGCGGCCGTTATTCAAGCTCCACCTTCTTGTCACCGAATATCATCTACCAATACCAGAATGGCTTTCAGCAATTAAATGTAGGTGCTTACCTCAAATACGAGAGTTTCACCATTGGTGCCTGGTATCGCAATAAAGATGCTTTTATATTAACGCTTGGCATCAACACTGACAAATACCGCATTGGTTACAGCTATGACCTCACGGTCTCACCATTAGGCAATGGCATCAGTGGCGGTTCACATGAAGTTTCGCTTGGCATCAATCTAAAATGTAAAAAACCAGCCCGAGATTTCAGACGCATAAGCTGTCCTTCTTTCTAGGTCTTTGAACAGCTAGATTGCAATTCGTAATTTAGCCAAATGAACAGATCAATCTTCATCTTTACTATCAGTTTGTTTGGTCAACTATTTGCCCAACAAAATTGGCTAGGCAACACCTCCCCTACCTACGACGAACTCATTGCGCATCTCAAAACAATAGATCGCGCGCACAAAGAGGTAAAATTGTACAACATGGGTGCCTCAGATTTTGGACAACCCATTTACCTCTGCGTGGTGAATGGACACAAAGATTCTCTCAAAACTTTTGAAAAAGCACGCAGTTCCACAACAATCTTGATCAATAACGCCATACATCCTGGCGAACCCGACGGTATCAATGCTTGTCTCATTTGGCTAGATCAATGGATACGAGCAGGCAAGCCCCTAAAGAGTCGAGACGGCGGTGATTTACCTATAATTGCTTTTATTCCAGCATATAATGTAGGTGGCATGTACAATAGATCTAGCACAAGCCGAGCCAATCAAAACGGTCCAGAGGAATACGGCTTTCGAGGCTCTGCCAAAAATCTTGACCTTAACAGGGATTTTACCAAAATGGATGCCGTGAACACACATACTTTTGTACGCATCTTTCAAGCACTCGACCCAGACATTTTCATAGATAACCACGTATCGAATGGCGCTGACTATCCTTATACCCTTACGTACATCAGCTCGATGAAAGAGCGACTTGCTCCGAGTATGCGCACCCTAACCTATGACAACTGTATACCTACCCTCAAAGAATATTGCCAAATAGGAAACTTTGAATTGTTCCCTTATGTCGAATTGAAAGAAGAAACACCTGATAATGGGATCATTGCTTTCAATGACCTACCACGTTATGCGATGGGTTATGCCAGCTTGTTTCATTCCCTTTCGTTTACCGTCGAAACCCATATGCTCAAACCATTTGCTCAGCGCGTTCAGGCCACATTGCAATTCATGAATGCGACAATCGCTTTTGCTATGGAGCAAGATGCTGATCTTGAAAAAGCGCGAAGGGAAGCCAAAGAATGGGCTCAGGTTCAAACTCAATTTAAATTCAATTATCAATTAAATACCCAAAAAGTCGACAGTATCCGATTCAAGGGCTACGAAGCGACCTACCCTATTCACCCGATTACGGGTTTGGCTCAATTAGAGTACAACCGAGAAAAACCTTATGAAAAATACATCTCCTATTACAACGAATACTTCCCTCAGGACTCCATCGCCATCCCAAAATATTATGTGGTGGGAGCCCAGGAAGCAGCAGTTATCAAAAACCTACAGTTAAATGGTGTTCATTTTGAAACCGTTCAAGATTTTCACAAAGAAAAACTCACTTGTATGGTAGTAAAGAGTTACAAGGCTCCAACCCGACCCTACGAAGGTCATTTTAAACTATCCGAGATTGAACTTATGCGTACAGAACAAGAAATCATGCTCAAACCGGGTGATATCATTATTCCGACACAACAAGAACGCGCATATTTTATTCATGCAGTTTTGCAACCAAAAGCCGAAGACAGCTACTTTACTTGGAATTATTTTGATTCTTATCTACAACAAAAAGAGTATTTCTCTGCATATGTGTTCAAAGCGCAGATCGAAGACCTGCTCTCTAAAAATCCAGAACTCAAAAAATCCTATGAAGAAAAAAAAGCACTCGATATCAAATTTGCTCAAAGCGAATGGGATCAGCTTTTTTATATCTATCAAAGAAGTCCTTATTTTGAACCAACCTTTATGCGTTTGCCCGTTTACGAATTGAACGACTAACGCACGATTAATTTGCCCGCATGTCTCAAGCCCTCTATTTGCCACAAATAAAGTCCGCTTGGAAAGGAACTCAAGGAAATCGTAAATGTCTTTGAATTGATATTTTCTATTCGCATTACTTTTCCGTCAATGGAATAGATATTCATTTTACCAAAGACAGGTTTGGAAAAAGAAAAGGTGACTAAATCTTGTGTCGGATTTGGGTAAACAAATGACGTGAATACATTTTCAATTGATCCGGCATCGGTATTTCCACAAGAACTTGAAAAATAACTTTGCGTCTCATACCTACTCTGTGCCGGAATTGGATATGAAATTACCGGTTGCTCCCCAATTTTCAACCACATGGATTGTGGTACAAAATCAGGGCAAAATGCATAGGCAAATGAAGTATCTGTTTGAAGTGAGGTACCTGCCGGAACAATTGTACCCTTGTTATTATTGGCAAATTCAAAATGACCTGTACCCTGCAAGCTGTAATTAACCAAACTATAAGGGAAAGCCGTATTGGTTACTTCATTGCCAATAAAAAGTTGATTTGGAGAACTTTGGTCGCTAAAAAAAATACCATACAAAAAAGCTCGATTGCGATAAAATAGATTATCAGGTCCATTTGCGCCGTGAGAGTTATCGATCACGATATTATTGACGACATTTTGCTCCAACAAATTGGCATAAACATAATTGCCATGAAGTACTAAATCACCTGCGCTATTTGTGCCCAACAAAGGACTTGAATTTATCCAATACGCATCTGTACTAAAATTGAAAGCAGCAACATTACCATTTGCCCCGGACTGAAGCAAGATGGCGTGGCGCAAGTGCTTAAAAATATTGTCTTCAATACGACAATCACCAGTACTAGACTGCAGCACAACACCATAGGCGCGGCCTCCTCCACCATAATCAAAAGCCTCAGTGAGGTAATTTTTATGGACCAAAATCTGGGCGCAACTATTTAAAGCGATATGCGCAAAAGTGCAGTATCTAGAAAAGAGCCCGCTGATTTGCGAATTAACGACAAAATTAAATTCTATAGAACTACTTTGCTCTGGTGCTGTATCATCGATTCGCTCAATTGAAAAACACCTCAATTGAATATGCTCCTTCGGAATAATTCTCTGAACTGTACAAGGCAATTCATTGACATAGGATCTACGGATCTTAGCAGTCAAAAAAAGTGTGTCGCCAGCCACCGCCTCAACCTGAAGCAGCTGCCCTACCGTACCAAGCGCCCATGAAGAAGTCACAAGTGAGGCATCTTGACACCTCAAATAAAGCCAATCTTTGGGCTGAAAATCATGAGCTGGGCATATTAGAAAGTGGTCGTTTTCAAGTGGTGGCAACACAACAGCTGGCTGATTGGTGGAGAGCGAGCCGCTGGCTTGAATCGCACTTTGTGATCCGCCTAAGTTGAATTGAAAATGAGTGAGATCAGGCCCTTCCCCTTCTATGATGAGTAGCGACTTCAATTGTAGGGTCTGTGTGAACAAAAATGTACCTTCCGGAAAGTGAATTCTTACCGTATCGTTTGAATATTGTTGTAACAAGGCATTGATCGGAGCTGAACAATCTTGTTGGCCAGTCGGATCTAAATTGAGTGCTGCGAGGTCGAGAACTTGATAACATGAATCCGGAAGCACAGAGGAATTTACGCTTTGCCAATCTGAAAAACGATCGTAGGGAAAAGTTGTTTGGGCCTGAACGGTTTTCAGACCAAGGCATGCAAAAAGAAGTAGTAAGCAACGCATATTCAAAGGTATAAAAAAAGCCCCGAAAAACTCGGGGCTTTACCTTGGATGGAATAACTAGTTTTAGTTTTTCACTATTCGAATCGCTTCGGCTGCTTCGGCTACTTTTAAGAAGTAGATCCCTCTTGCAACTTGGTCAATATCGATTGTAGTTGATGTACCTGTAAGCGTACCAGTGCTTACTACTTTTCCTTGTGCATCTTGAATCACATAAGTGCTATATAATGCTTCAGATGCTTTCAAAGTAAAGATAGCGTCAGTAGGGTTTGGCTGTACTGAGAAGCTCACAAAGCCATTCTCATCTAGACCAACCGTAAGCGTAAGGTTCAAAGTAATGGTAGAATCACAACCAGCAGCATTGAGCAACACTTGCGTGTAAGTACCCGACTGCGTGTAAATGATTTCATTCAATACATAGCTTTGAAGCGCTGTAACGTTGAGTGTTGTTGAGGTAGGCTGAGCAGCAGTCACAACTATTTGTTCAGAAGCAGTAGTACATCCGTTTGCACTTGTTGTCAAACAGCTGTAGGTACCCGGTGCATTGACCGTAATTTCTGACGTTGCAGGACCGTTAGACCAGCTGTAGGTGTTACCCGGCTGTGCTGAAATGGTAAGCGATTCACCAGGACACAAGCTCGCGTTACCATCTAGAATCAAGTCTGCTGACGGAGCTTCATTGACTGTAACAACTACTTCAGCTAAGTCAGGACATCCATTGGCTCCATAACCGGTAACAACATATGTACCCGGACTCATAATGGTTTGCGTCACTGAAGTACTGTTGTTTGCCCAAACATAAGTGTTGGCACCACCAGCTGTTAAGGTAACTGAGCCACCTTCACAGAAAGTAAGTGGGCCAGATGCAGAGATGGTTGTTGTTGGCACTGGAAGAACCGTTACGTTGATCGGCGCTGATGTTCCAGTACAACCTTGTGTATTCGTAACCGTGACGGTTACCGGACCGTTTAAGCCTACGTTCACACCTTGAGTAGTTTGACCATTAGACCAAACATAAGATGCTCCTGGTGAAGCCACGAGTGTAGCATAAGCACCAGCACAAACTGTGGTTGGTGAAACAGCTGTAATACTTGGGGTAAATGAAGTTTGAGCGTTCACTAAAATTTCATTCGAAACGGTACTACAACCAGCAGCATTTGTCACTGTTACAAAGTAAATTCCAGAGGTAGTTGCAGTAATGCTAGGTGTAGTAGCACCATTGCTCCATACATACGAAGTACCGTTTGTATTTGAATTCAAGGTAACACTCTGACCTTGACAGAACGAAGTTGAACCTGCGGCAGAAATAGCCACTGTCGGATTCGAGCTCACAGCAATTGCTAATGGAGCTGACGAAGCAGTACAACCGTTTGCATCTGTCACAGTTACTGAGTAGTTTCCTGCAGTTGAGACATTGATACTTGAGTTGGTTGAACCGTTACTCCACAAATATGAAGCAGCAGTGCTAGACGAAAGTGTTGCTGCCGTTCCTTGACAAATTGCAACGTTATTCGTTGTCACAATCGGGTTGCTCACTGAGTAAAGAGAGATAAGCACTGGTGCTGAAGTTGCAGAACATCCCTGGTGGGTAGTTTGTACCGTTACAGGACCACCCGTTGTAACAGCAATACTTTGAGATGTCTCTCCGGTACTCCATACATAGGCGTCCGCATTTTCGGCCGTAAGCACTACACTTGCCCCAGGACAGAAAGTCGTTGGGCCATTTGTAAATACTTGAGGTGTTGGAACTGCTTGTACAAGAACTTGTTTTGTAACTGTCGTTGAACAAGCACCACTGTTGGTTACTGTATAGTTAATTGTAGCTGTCCCTCCCTGTAATCCTGAGATTTGACCATTGGCATCAACACTCGCCACATTGGCATTTGAACTCGACCAAACACCACCCGTGGTTGCATTTGTATATTGTTGAGTTGCTCCAACACAAACACTATTTGAACCAGCAATAGCAGATACAATTGGCATTGGCGCTGCCGTTACAATAGTAGCGGCACTCGTAGTTGAACAACCATTTGCAGCGGTAAGTGTGTAAGTATAAGAACCTGATGTTGAGACAGAAATACTTGAAGCAGTTTGACCGTTATTCCAAATGTATGATCCTGCGCCATTTGCTGACAAAATAACAGAGCCTCCATCACAGAATGAAGTTGGGCCGTTAGCAGTAATGGTTGCAGCCGGAACCGGTAAAACATTTACCACGATTGGTGCTCCTGTCGCAGAACAACCATTGTTGTCAGTACAAATAGGGAAATATGTACCTGATGTATTAACAGTGTTTGCAGCGGTAGAAGTTCCGTTATTCCATAAGTAAGATGATCCTCCTGTCGCAGTAAGCGTTACTGAAGATCCTGAACAGAATGTAGTTGGTCCGCTTAATGCAACATTCACCACTGGTGGTTGATTAACCGTAAGTGCAAGTGATGCAGATGGATTAGAAACACAACCAGCAGCACTTGTAATAGTCACTGCGTAACTACCACCCGCTGTTACAGAAATTGTTGGTGTAGTTGCACCTGTATTCCAAGCATAAGAGGCCGCAGCTGGTGCAGAAAGCGTTGTTGCAGAACCCTGACAAATTGAGTTGCCATTTGAAGATGTAATCGTTGCAACAGGAAGTGCTTCTACAGCAATGTTGGCGGTTGTTGTTGAAGTACAACCATTTGTTGCTGTTGTGGTGTAGGCAACAGTTGCTGTACCTGCACTCATACCAACGATGTCTCCGGTGCTACCATTTAAGCTCATGAGCGATGGCGTTGAACTAGACCAAGTACCATTTGGAACCGGGTTAGAAACCGTTGCGTTGTTACCTACACACAAGATAGATGGCGCAACGATTGGCGCGTTAGCAGGAGATTGATTCACGTTGACAACAACCTGATCCGAACCAACACAACCATTCGTGCCAGTTGCGCTCACTATATATGTGGTAGTTGCTGTTGGTGTAGCTACAGGATTTAGAATACCCGCATTTGACAAACTTGCAGAAGGTGTCCAGACTGGTGTTATTGAAGGGCAACCAGATGCAGTACCATTCCATGTGCCACTCCAGTATGGGTAGTAGTTGGTAACTAAGTTAGCTCCTGCTCCATCTTGAATCGTAAAATAAGGCTCACTTGGCCAAGAAGCGGCAGTGAAAGTTACTTGAATTGGTGCGCCGTTAGAGGCAGTGAAAGTAAATGGCACCGGACCAGCACCCCAACCGGTGATGCCAATATTTGTCAAGACTGGAACCCCTCCCACCAATACGGTAGCGGTACAACCATTCCAACCATCACCATAAGAATCGTAAAGAATAATGGTGTGGGTACAAGACGTATTGAAGTTAACCGTTGCGTTCATGTTCGCAGGCTGACCACTACAAATAGTTACGTCAGTACCAGCATTCACAACCGGCGAAGGTAATACGGTTACCGTACGCGTTGCGGTTGAAGGCGGACACCAAGTTGTTGGGTTGGTGATGGTATAAGTCATGGTTGCCGTGCCAGCAGATACACCCGTAACTACTCCCGTATTCGGGTTGATCGTCGCAATGGCGTTGTTACTAGAAGACCAAGTACCACCTGTGCTTGTTGTCGAGAAATTGACTGTAGCACCAGCACAAACCGATTGCGTACCCGCAAGTGGTGCAATTTGAGCAGTTGCTTGAACAGTAATGGTATTTGAAACAGGACCAGTAGATGTACAACCCGATGCATTCAGGTAGTTCAAAGAAACGGTTTGGCTACCGCTAGTTAAATACTGAACGGTTGTTGTATTTGATGTAGTTGTTCCACCAGAGATGATGTTGTAATTGACACCAGCTGTACCTGGGAAGCCCCATGTGTATGCTTGCATACCTGCCTGTGTAGTATAGGTATAATCAGTAAATGTACATGCTTGGTTGCCAGGAGTTACCGTAAAGCTAGGTGTAAACGGAACGGCTGCAATAATTTGAACGTTGTAATCTTCTGTTTCACCATAGTAGTAGGTAGCACACGGATCAATTGATGCACCTGGTGTGTAGTAAACACCTCTTACACGCATGCGGTGCGTACCAAGTGGCGGCGTACAAGCCAAGTTGATATTGAAAGATACCGTTTGGAAAGCAGCGGTAGTATAAGCTGTAGAGAAACCTACTTTTTCTGAAGCTTCAAAGGTGTAGTTGTCATTGTAATCAATCCAAACCGCGAAAGCTTGATATGGGAAAGAACCACAAGATACTTGCACTTGATAGCTAGAGGCCGCAGACATAACAGCTGCTGGCAAGTTATTGTAATAAGTATAATAAGGACTTGATGTAGATGTTCCTGAGTTATTACTCAAAGTTGTTCCTGTGATTGCTACATTCGAAATCAAGTCACCATATTGTGTGCCGTAAACGTAGGCTGGGTTACAATAAGGATTGTATAGAATTTGAACAGGATTCGATGTAGCAGTGCTAGAAGAGTTCGTACAAGTCACAACACATTGATACCATGTTGTGGCGGTTGGTGTAGCGACATAATTGTATGAATTGGCGCCAGAAATGTTCGTCCAAGGCCCTGTTGCACTTGGTGCACTTTGCCATTGGTAAGTTACACCTGTACCAGATGTGTTGTTTTGTAATGACAACGAAGTAGTTTGACCCGCAAAAATAGACGTTGCACTTGCAAGGGTATTACCCGGTGTTGGTGTTCCAGCACATGGCGGTGGAAGTGTTACTGTAAAGCAGTAATCTTCTGTTTCACCGTAGTAGTAGAGGTTGTGTGCGTAATTGGTCGCAGTTGCACTTGATTCAGCGTTCACTACACGCATGCGAGTTGTACCGAGGGTTGCTCCAGCTGGCACCAAGAAAGAACCAGTAATAGTTTGGTTACCATAAGCACCCGTTGGCTGGTTGTAAACAAATTCACCAGCGTCTAGGAAATCGCCATCTTGGTTGAAGTCAACAAAAACCTGGAAAATGTTGGTATATGCACCACCACAAGAAGTCTGTGTCAAGCTAAAGTTAACGACATCACCTTGGTTCACAGAAGGGCCCGTTACAAAACCAGTGTAATTAGAATAACGTTGGTTGATGGATCCAGTACCTGGTGCTGTAGTGGCACAAGTTGAACTGTTATTCATTGTACCAACAGTTACATTCGTGATTTCTTCATCGTAAGTAGTACTTGAGAAGTTTGCAGGATAAGACCCACACTGACACTGACCACCTGCTGGCGTAAAGGACACAACGTTTGAGTTATTGCTACTTGCAGAATATAAACAAGCCGTGACCATTCGGTAGTAGGTTGTTGCGGCTGTGGCTGTAGTGTAAGACAATGAGCTAGCACCAGAAATATTTGTCCAAGGACCAGTTGCCGAAGGAGCACTTTGCCATTGGTAAGATATACCATTACCAATAGAAAGACCACTCGCTGTCAATGTGATACTTTGATTCGGACAACCTGTAGAAGCAGTGATTGTCGAAGAACCTGCATTTGGTGTACCAGAACAGTTTGGTGCTGGAATAACAGTGATGCGGAAATCTTTGGTTTCACCATAAGTCAGTGTTGTACAGGCAGAACTTGAACTTAGCGTATAACCTGCATATTCAGTTCTAATGCGCATGGCAATTTCGCCGTTAAATGCGTTATTTGGAACGGTAACTGCAACCGTACCCGACCACATTAACCATGAAGTATTGGAACCAAACGACACGTATTCAGTTGTTTCAAATACCGTGTTGTTATTCCAGTCAAACCAAGCGCCAGCAGCATTATAGTAACCTGTATTTAAGGTCAGGTTGTAAGTAACACCCGCCATAACGGTTGTGGTCGTTGAAGCAGCCGGGTAAGAAGCATAGAAAGGAGATGCTAACGAACCACTTGCTGTATGTGAAAGCGTATTGAAATTCACCGAATTGATCCTACCGTAGTAGCCTGATCCGGCACCATAATAGGAGGTAGAAATACATGGGCCCGTTACAATTTGAATTGGGTTTGAAGTACCTGCATTCACGCCACAAGTGACGACACAGCGGTACCAAGTTGGTGCCGAGTATGTAAGCAAGTAAGTGGCTGCCGTTGCCCCCGAAATGTTTGTCCAAGGACCTGTAGAGGAAGTTCCAGACTGCCATTGGTAAGTTGCACCTGTTCCTGTTGCGTTTTGTAAAGACAAGGTGGTGGTTGCGCCTACTGGCACTGCTGCAAAAGTAGCGAGTGTGTTTCCTGGAGTTGGCGTTCCAGAACAGCCAGAACACGGCCCTACACCAACATAGGCAATAGAAGTTGTTCTACATGCTGAAACCGAGGAACAAGCAGAATTCCCACTCCAATGGCAATAATAAGTACCTGCAACTGTTGAGGTCCAGGTAAGTGGCCCTACACCAGATGCAATCACCGGACCTGAAACAGATCCTTGTCTGACTGTAATAAAATCTGTTGCTACACTAGATGAAACACGATACGCAGTACCAGCTACAACCGAGCTTAAAGTGGAATATTCTCCTCCATAACTACAAGTTGAAAAATTCACTGAGCCGGCTGTTGGTGCTGTTGCAGAACCATAAGCAGAAGTATTTGAACATTGGAGACCGTTCGTTGCGCCACAAGATGCACAACTTATTGTAGTAGTTGTACAGCCTGATGCAGTTCCACAAGCACTGTTTGTATTCCAGTGTGCGTAATAGGTACCTGCACATGGAGCTGTAAACTGTAGCGGTGAAAAGCCAGCTGCTACAACCGTTCCATTTGAAGTTCCAAAACGAATGGTAATAAATGAACCAGCTGCGCTATTCGTTACGACATATCTGTTGCCCGCAACAACACTCGAAATCGTGGAGTATTCAGACAAATAGGAACATGTAGAAATGGTTGTAACGGCAGTTCCTGTCGGAGCAACAGCGGAGCCATAAGCACTGGTGTTGGTACATTGTGAAAAAGTTGTACCATACGATGCGGATAGAAACATCGCAAATAGGAGAAAGAACTGAAACAACGTTCTTTTTTTTGCCGTTTTTAGCGGCGAGGATAGCAGTTTATACATAGTTTATAGTTTGTTACAATTTTAATCCAAACGCGTAAAGCATTTGCTACTAGGCGCTTAAATTTATCCACAAACATTGGCAATCTGCATTTAGTTGAATATTCATAGGTGTTTAATGAATAAAAATAACATCCTGTCGATTATTACGATTTTGTTATCTGTTTTTTAAGAAAGCATAACCCTTGAAAAATGACTATTTTTGTTAATAACTATGAAACGCATCGGCTTACTCTCTGATACCCACGGTTTTTTAGACCCTAAAGTCTGGAAATACTTCGCTGATGTCGATGAAATTTGGCATGCTGGCGACATCGGAGATTTGGCCACCCTTGAGGCCCTCGAACAATTCAAACCTTTGCGCGTGGTTTATGGCAACATAGACGACCACCGCCTGCGCGCCGCTTGCCCTGAATTTTTACGTTTTCAAATAGAAGATGTTCAAGTACTCATGACCCACATAGGTGGTCGGCCAGGAAAATACGCCAAACCCGCCTTAGAGGCCTTACTTCAAGGACCTTCCCCACAATTATTCGTATGCGGGCACTCTCACATCGCGCTTGCGCAATACGACAAACGCTTTCAAATGCTTTGGCTTAACCCTGGCGCGTGTGGCTACAAGGGCTTTCATCAGGTCAAAACGATATTTAGGTTTTCCATCACTGGTCCTCAAATCCATGATTTGGAGTGCATTGAACTTGGACCTCGCATCAGTAAACTTACCGATACAAATCAGTAATTCAAGAAAGTTCCGTATTTCTACTGAGTAAAACCATTCACCCCTTCTCTAATTTCGTTTTCAAACTGATTGAAAATGAAAAAACTTCTTACCACTTTATTATTGCTAAACACCGTCATTATTTTTGGACAAGGCTGTATCGTTGATTATTCCCAAAACCAAGTTGGCATTTACCCCGACACGCTTCCCACCGGAACTGTAGGGCAGTTTTACAGTCAAGACATCACATTTGTATTACCCCTAGACACCATGGGTTTTGACTTCACCAATTTTGAAATTCTAACGATCACACTTCCTGTTGGCTTAAATTGGTCTTGTAATAATACAAGCGCAAACTGCAACTACAACCCGCAAGTTTCTAACCTAGGTTGCGTACAAATTTATGGCACCCCTCTTCTTGCTGGCAATTTCACGGTTCAAGTAACCATTCTTGCAGACCTCACTATCTTATCTGGCTATCCCTTCGTTTTTGAACTGCCACTTCAAATATCGACACCCCCCGTCAATTCCGTTAATATCGGCTTTTCAATCACAGGTGCGCCCGCTTGTGCACCTGCACTCATTGAATTTAACAATCTACACCCGGGCCTACTCTATTATTACTGGGATTTTGGCAATGGCAACTTTTCTTTAGAAGAAAATCCTTCACCGCAATATTATCTTGGGTCAGGCACATATGTGGTCCAATATGAGGCCTATACTGCGCTCGATACAACACTTATATATACTCTAGAAAATTTAGCGATCAACAGCATGACGAATTTCGGCGGCGGCTTCCCTTCTTTTGAAAGCGCCGACGCCTATTTTAAAATCCTTGAAAACGGGACTCCTGTTTATCAATCTACCATCATTGGGGATCAAAACCCACCCGTGTTCTGGACGCTCAATTTAAACATCAATCCAAATAACTCTTATCAAATAGAAATATGGGAGGCCGACAATAGCTACGGAGAACCCTATTTTGGTGCAGACGACTTCATCGGCAGCATGGTGCTCAACCTGAATGGTTGCACAGCTTGTCTGGCTGGAACTGCTAATGTCAATTATCAGATTAGTGAGCTCGAGCTCTTGCCCGCCCCTGCCGTTCTTGCCATTGACACGCTCGTTGTTTACGCTGTTCCGGCAATACCCCTTATCAATTTTGATTCACTTTCCCATATCCTAAACACTCCCAACCTCAGCCTTTACTACCAATGGTATTTAAATGGTTCACCCATTCCGGGTGCAACCGATACAGAACTGGTCATTCAACAGAGCGGCAATTATTATTTAGTAGCAATCAATGCTAACGGTTGCGTGGCTTTTTCAGATACCTTAACAGCCGTTTACTGCAATCCTAATCTTCAGCCGTCACTTGCCGAAAATGACGGAGCCATTTACATCTCAAATGCAGTTCAAAACGCCACATTTTCTTGGTTTCTGGATGGACAAATAATTCCGAACGCACAAGGCAACACGTTTAATTACACCCAAAATGGAATTTATCAATGTGTGGTCACAGACCCATTTGGTTGCGCAGACACCTCGAGTATCCTTCTAATGAATGTTGGCAACCAAAACAATTCTTTAGAAAACCCGAAAATCTTTCCGAATCCGGCCAAAGATGTTCTTAACATCTCCCTACCGGGCCATTGGCTTGGTTCATCACTTGACATCATTGACCTTTTCGGAAAAGTTATTTACACCGAACGCTCCATTAACCAAGCATTTTCGATACCATTAAACACCATTCAATCTGGCACTTACCTTATTCGATGCTCAGCTCAAAACAACCTTTACTATCAACTCATCAGTATTTCTTCATCGCAGTAACCCATAAATTAACTGTAATTTTGCCCCGTGAAAGAAAACAAAAGCCCGCTCAGCAAGTACCAATGGTTGGTAGTTGCCATCTTAGCCCTCACCCAATTTACGGTAGTTTTAGATTTCATGGTGATGTCCCCCTTAGGAGACCTCCTCATGAAAGACTTGCAAGTCAAACCCTATCAGTTTGGAATTGTCGTTTCAAGTTATGCACTCGCCGCAGGCCTTTCAGGTTTTCTAACTGCGGGTTTTGCAGATCGTTTTGACCGCAAGCACTTGTTGGTTTTCTTTTACTCGGGCTTTATCATTGGCACCTTGTTTTGCGGTCTCGCGCAGTCTTATGAACAGCTTGTATTAGCACGTATTTTTACGGGAATTTTTGGAGGTGTGATGTCTTCGATTGCTATGGCCGTTGTTGCCGACCTATTTAGCCTACAACAACGCGGACGCGTCATGGGTTTTATGCAAATGGGCTTTGGCCTGAGCCAAATTTTAGGGATTCCAATTAGCTTGTATATTGCTGCAAAATCCAACTGGCAAACCCCATTTTACATGATTGTAATTTTATCACTGATCATGCTAACAGCTATTTTAATGGGCATGAAACCCGTTCGCACGCACCTCGACCGACAAACGGAAAAATCGGCATTCAAGCACTTATTGGCAACAATTAAAAACCGCAATTACCGCATTGGTTTTATGGCCACTGCATTTATGTCGCTAGGCGGTTACTTCATGATGCCATGGGGCAGCGCTTTCGCTGTTAACAATGTGGGGATCTCACAAAAAGAACTTCCTCTTTTATTTATGATTGTCGGGGTTTCTACCTTTATGATCATGCCGCTCATTGGCTTGCTCGCCGATAAAATCAATAAATTCCAACTTTTTATGTGGGCATCCATTACCATGATATTTTCCGTTTTGGTATATGTACACCTTGGCGAAACCAGTCTTTTGATCTTAATTGTCGTCAATATTTTCATGATGGGTGGCATCATGGCTCGCATGGTGCCCTCTCAGGCCCTCACGAGCTCTGTTCCAGAACTCCACGACCGCGGTGCGTTTATGAGCATCAATTCTTCGCTTCAGCAAATTGCGGGTGGTATTGCCGCAATTATTGGCGGTAAAATAGTTTGGCAAGCGAGCCCGAGTGCTCCACTCATGAATTTTGACCTACTAGGTTATGTTGTTGTGGCCGTTATCATCATCAATATCTACCTGACGCGACGCGTCTATCTTTACGTCGACCGTAAAAACAAAGAGGCGGCCTAGACCACCTCTTTTCACAATTCCAATACAGCTCAAGGCTTACTCTTCAGTAAGTTTGGCTAAGCGCTTGAACTTGATTTTATCCTTAATGCGGTCTACGGTATAGTACATCATTGGCACCACGATAATCGTCAAAAACATAGAGCTCGTCAGGCCTCCGATGAGTACCCAAGCCAAGCCGTTTTTCCATTCTGCTCCAGCGCCTGTTGCCGTTGCAATTGGAACCATACCAATTACCATAGCAATTGTCGTCATTAAGATCGGGCGCATACGTTCTTTAACAGACTCCAAGAGTGCTGAGTAAGTAGACATCCCCTTTTCTTTTAAGTGATTGGTGAAATCCACGATGAGGATGGCATTTTTAGCCACAAGCCCCAGGAGCATGAGCATACCGAGCATGGTAAAAATACCCATGTTAGAAGCACTGAGCGCCAAAGCCAAAATGGCTCCTACCAAAGAAACTAAAATAGAGAACAAGACTACAAATGGATAGATAAAGTTGTCGTAGAGTGCCACCATAATCAGGTAAACCAAAATGACACCAATTCCCATTGCGGTTCCGAGCGCTCCGAAAGACTCTTTTTGACGCTTGATTTCGCCACCCCAAGTTAAGCGTACGTTCGGATCGAGCGGATTCTTTTTGAGGTATTTTTCAATATCTGCGGCAACTGTTCCTGGAGCCGTTCCGAGCACGTAACAACGCAATGTAGTATTGGAGATCCTGTTTTTGCGCTCGAGTGTACCCGCTGCGTTGTCTACAGAAATAGTGGCGAATTCGCTCAGGCGCACTTGCTTACCCTCGTTATTAGTGAAGGTCATGCTTTGGATATCTTCGACGTCTTTGCGATTGGCCGCATCGAGCATCACGCGAATGTCGTATTCAGAGCCGTCGAGGTCTAGCTGGCTGTCGTTGTTACCAGATAAAGAACCCTGTAATTGCATGCCGATAGCCGCTACATTGACACCAAGTTGGCCCATTTTTTCGCGGTCAAGTGCAATTTTGACTTCTGGTGTCACATCTTCTGTGCTGAGATATGGGTCTTTGGCTCCATTCATGGCTTTAATAGCAGTTTTCAAGCGGCGTGCCTCTTTGATCATGAGGTCTTTGTCGTTACTCGAAATAAAGATTTCGATTGGCGCTTGTTCTGAATCGATCAAGCCCATGTTCAGTGCTTTCACTTCTACACCCGGATACTCGTTTTCAATTTTGGTCCGGATCATGTTCATGTACTCCACTGTAGGAATCTCTTTTTGCTTGCCTTTTTTGAGCATCACCGTGATCTCAGAACGGTTTTCCGAACCAAAAGCAGCTGCACCCAAACCAGCACTCGGGCCGCCCACGTTCGAAAAGACAATATCTATCATGTCTTTCTGAGCCAAGAGCAATTGCTCAATTTTCATGGTGGTAAGGTTATTTTCGGCAAAAGTGGCGCTCTTTTCGTATTTCAATTTGAGCATGAACTTACCTTGATCACCTTGTGAGACAAATTCTTGCCCAACAATACCGAGGCCCATTGTGGCAAAAGAGGCAACGAATATGGCAATAATGATCAGACCCATCGAAATTTTGTGGCGCAAGGCCCAACCCACGATTTTCACATAAGAGTTGGTAAAGATGCTCACTCGGCGCTCAAACCAAAGTAAAATCGCCTGAAAAGGTTTTTTAGGATCGAGTTTAACCTCTTTGGCAAAGCGCGAAGCCAACCAAGGAGTTAAGGTAAAACATACAAAAAGAGACATCAGGGTAGAAACCACTACCACTATAGAAAACTGATGCAAAATGTCAGAAATCGTTCCTTCGATGAACACCACCGGGGAAAACACCACGACATCAACAAGCGTAATTGCCAAAGCGGTAAAGCCAATTTCATTTCGACCATCTAAGGCTGCCTGACGGCGTTTTTTACCCATTTGCAGGTGGCGGTAGATGTTCTCCAAAACTACAATGGAGTCATCGACAAGAATTCCGATGACCAAAGACATCGCTAAAAGTGTCATGAGGTTGAGCGTATAGCCCAATAAATACATGGCCACAAAAGTAGAAATGAGCGATGCTGGAATTGAGACAAGGACAATAAAGGCATTGCGCATGGTGTGCAAGAACAAGAGCATCACGAGCGCCACCAAAAATACGGCAAGTTCGAGGTCGTGAATAACGGCGTCTACAGACTCAATGGTAGGCAAAGAGGTATCGGTAGCTACAGTAAAGCCGAGGCCCTCTTTTTTATATTTTTCTTCTAGATCCTTGAATTTTGCTTTGGTGGCATTTGCAACATCAACGGCATTTGCATCCGATTGCTTTTTAATGCGCAAACCAATACCATTTACCCCATTTAAACGCGAAATTGTAATCTGATCTTCGCTGGCATCTACGACATCGGCTACATCGCGCAGGCGAATGGAACTGGTGCCTTTGGCCACCAATACCAAATCCTGAAGATCTGCCAAATTCTTGTACTTACCCGTAAGGCGAACCGTAATTTGTTCGTTGTTGCTTTTGATTTTCCCTGTAGGGAAATCCAAATTGGAAAGCGCCACCGCTTGATTGATTTGCGCCATAGACAAACCGAGCTTGCGCATTTTTTCTTTGTCGACGTTTACGCGAAACGAGCGACGCTCGCCACCTATAACTTGAACTTCGGCAACACCTTTTACTTGCTTAATAGCAGGCAAAAGTTGGTCGTCCATGAGGCGCATAAGTTCTGCATCAGATAAGTTTTTAGCTACCGCACTCAATTGCAATACTGGCGTTGCATTGGGCTCAATTTTGGCCACCATCGGATTTTGTGCATCGTCTGGCAACTTACTGAGGTTGTTGTTGATTTTGCGCTGGGCATCTGCCAGGGCATCGTCAATATTGGCAGAGGCCTTGAACTCCAACAAAACGAAAGAAGCGTTGTCAAAAGAAAAAGAAGTGACTTCATCGACGTTTTCCATGCCGCTCAGTACATCTTCTAGCGGCTTAGATACCTGACTCTCAACGGTAGATGGCGAAGCACCAGGGTAAGCGGTTGTAATGGTCAAAAGTGGTGCCGAGAAATCGGGCATCAGTTCATAAGAGAGCTGTTTGTAGCTTAAGAGACCGCCACCAACTAGAATAGTAAAGATGACGATGATAAATGATGGCCTTTTGATGGCCAGTTCGGTGAGTGTCATGAGGCCTATTTATTGCGTTTGATATTCATTCCATCTTCCAAGTTCACTTGGCCTTTCACAACGATTTCATCGGATACACTCAAGCCTGAAACAACTTCAATGTAGTTTCCGTCGGAGGTGCCCGGGCTAAATGGTGTCAATACTGCTTTACCGTTTGACACGACGTAAATCTGCGGATTTTTGGTAGATCCTATTAGCGCTTTGCGCGGAACAGCAAGCGCCTTCACGCTTTCGTCGTTAGACAACGATACATTTCCGTACATGCCTGCAAGAATTTTTTCAGCACTAACATTGCTCACTAAAACCTGAACCTTAAAATTGTGAAGTGCATCGGCCTGAACAGAGATACTATAAATACTGCCCTTCACTTCTTTATCGTGGGCGTCTACGGTAACGTTCACTTTCTGTCCTTTTTTAAATTTAAGGACATCGCGTTCAGGCACTGAAATAGTAAGTTTAAGTTGAGAGATATCAGTCAGTTCAACGATTGGGGTGCCAGGCATCACCATAGAGCCGAGGTCTGCCATTTTTTTAGTCACAACGCCTGAAAATGGTGCAAGCACTTTTGTGCCGCGCAATTGCTTTTGTAGCTGCTTGAGTTGCACTTCTGCAGACTTGAGGGCAAGTTCCATTTTTTCAGCTTCCATAGAAGAGACCGCTTGTTCTTTTCTTAGGTTGGCAAAACGTGCGTTGTCATTTTTGAGTTGCGCAATGTTGAGCTTAGCATTCTCGATTTGCAAAGAAATGAGTTCGTCGTCGAGCTTTGCGATAACCTGACCTTTACGGACTTGATCACCTTCTTTAACAAGTAGTTCGGTGAGTTTTCCCGAACCTTCAGAGGCCACATTGTTTTGGTGCATGGCATCAAAGACACCTAAATAAGAAAAAGCGCTTTCAAAAGTGTGCATCTGTGGCTTGTCGGTATCGACCAAAACAGCTGCTTCCATGTCGTGGATGTAAATTTTCTTTTTTGCCTCTTCGGCATTAGAAAAAAGTTTGAAAATGGTGAGCCCCAATAGAGCCACAACCGCTAGAGAGATAAAAATGATGCGTTTCATGAGTAGTTATTTGATATTTCCGTTTGATTTTAAGTATTCGAGTTCTGCCTGGCGCAAAGCTACATAAGCTGCCACCACCCCAGTTTGTGCCTGCTCAAGACCAGTTTGTGCCTGAAGCAAATCATTGGTGCCAATGAGGCCTTCTGTAAACTTAAGGCTCGCATGTTGGTGCACGGCCTCTGCGAGCTTGAGTTGCTCTTTGGAGATTTCGAGCGCATTTGCTTTTACGTCTATGAGGCGTTTGTTTTGGTCGATTTGCAATTGTAATTGTTGTTGGACAAGTGCTGTTTTGGCCTCGAGTTGTTCTTGCTTAAGTGCGTTCACTGCAGCTTTGTGGTGTTTGTCAAGCCCGTCAAAAAGATTCCAATCGACGCGCAAACCAACAAACGCACCATCGATTCCTGTTCTGAAATCAGTTTCCGGGTTCATATTGACATTGTATTGATAAATGCCATATAAGTTTACATTAGGCAAATACCCCATCTTGATACCCTTGGCTTCTTCTTGGGTCATGAGCTTTTGTTGTTCGAGTAATTGAAGCGCAAATAAATTGCTCGCATTTTGGTCAACCAAGATGGTTTTTTGAACCATTTGATCAGATTGCAAGCTGATTTTGGATTTAGGATCAACGCCAATCAAAATTTTGAGTAGGTCTTCGAGCTGGCTTTGTGTGGCGAGTAAATTAGCTTGTGTGTTTTCTAAATTCAAGCGATTGATGCGAATTTTATCGGCTTCTGTTTGAACGAGCATCCCTTGCCCCACCATCAAATCCATGTTTTTGAGAATGCGATTGGCGTAAGTAATGTTGCTATCGATAAACTGAAGCTGCTGATAAAGTCCTTGCAAGATAAAGAACGTGTTGGCTACTTGGTATTTGACATCTTGGATGGTCATGTCTCTTTGGATCTTGACAATTTCGCTATTGATGCGAAGGGCAGCCAAGCCATAATTTACTTGAGAATTAAACAAGATTTGATTGAGCTGCAAGGTATTGCTCAACACAATTGGAACACCAAACTTTACTTCGGCAAAAGTCCCTGCTGGGCCACCAAAAAACTGTGCAGGAACGACCTGCCCCGGGATAATTGCATTGTATTTGTAGTCGCCAACAAAATTAAGCGAAGGCAAGCGCGTGGAGAGATACGCTGACCTTTGACTTTCGTTGATGGCCACATCGAGCTGGGCGCTTCTAATTTGCGCATTCGCCGTTTCGGCAGATCGCAAGCAAGCCGCCAAATCATAGCTTTGGGCATAGCTGCTAAAGCCAATAAATAGGCTAAGCAGTCCAGCGGAGAACAGGGTTTTCATTTTCATGCTTTTGTGTTTGATATAAATAGATAATTAGTAATGAGTTCTTTGACAATTTCTTTGTGCTTTTTTAGGTCTTCATCAAATTCTTCGGTGCTAATGCCGTGAAATTGTTTGGTGAGTTTTTTGGACATAAAAGGGTAATGCACGTTAGACATCAGGAGCATGGTTACATTGCGAATACTGACATCTCTTATCTCTCCTCTGGCTTTTGCCTGCTCGAATTGCTCAAAAATGCCGGTGTTGGCAATGGGCTCTAAAAAGTGTGAAGGCATTGGCGCATCAGTTTTGTTCTGATGCAAGGATTGCAAGATAAACATGGGCAATTCTGGGTGCTCCATAAAGAAAGAGAATTCTTTATCGATGAGTTGTTCTACCTTTTCTTTGAGACTAAGATCTGAACTAAAAACGGCAATCATGGACTGCAGAAAATCGCTCATGGCGCCTTCGAAAATGAGTTCAAAGAGCTTTTCTTTGGAACGAAAATAATAATTCAAGAGCGCAACATTACTCCCTACTTCTTTGGCGATATCGCGCACAGAACAGCCATCGAAGCCTTTTGTCATAAAGACTTTTTTGGCGGCTGCCTTGATCTTTTCTTCTGTACTTTGATCTCTTTTCATGCTTTATTTTGCGCAAAGGCGCTGCAAATTTAAACACTCTTTTTAAACAAATGTTTAAGAATCCAAAAAATATTAAACAATTGTTTAAATTTTGGCAAACTCGAGCCGTTTTTGTTTCTTTGATTCATGAAGTTTTTATTGGTGTTCAGCCTCTTGTTACCCCGTCTTTTATTTGCTCAGCAAACCGAATGGTTCTCGGACGCCAAGCTCGGTATTTTTATACATTGGGGCATGTATGCCGTAGATGGCACTTCAGAAAGCTGGGCTTTTCATAACAGAACGGTTCCATACAATCAGTACATGAGCCAGATGAACGGTTTTGCTACCCAAAACTACAACCCCACTGCCTGGGCCCAACTGATCAAAGAAAGTGGAGCCAAATACTGTGTAGTAACCACCAAACACCACGATGGCTTAGCCCTTTACAATACGCAATTAAAGACAACTCCCGATACAAAGCATAAATTTTGGAACCAAAAGTATCCTTTGAGCACCCTCTACCAAACACCTGCAAAGAAAGACCTGATTGCGCCGCTTTTTAAAGAATTAGAACAACTTGGTATCAAAAAAGGAGCATACTATTCTTTGCTCGATTGGTCTTCTCATGACTACCCAGGTTTTTACAAAGATTCGAGCCGTTATCAAATAGCAAACGACCCCGCGCGTTGGCAGCGCTTCTTGAATTTCATGCATGGGCAAATCGTCGAAATCAATTCACAATTGAAACCAGATCTATTTTGGTTCGACGGCGATTGGGAGCACTCCGAAGCAGAATGGCAGGCCGCAAAAATTGATTCGCTCATTCACCAAAGTAATCCGAACGCTATCTTAAATGGCCGACTCAAAACATACGGCGACTACGACACCCCCGAGCAAAACATGCCGCTTATTCACCCTGATCGCCATACTTGGGAACTCTGCCTTACCACCAACGACAACTGGGGCTTTCGCCCCCAGGACACCAACTTCAAAAGCCATTTTGAGCTACTCAGCATTTTCACCGAATGCTTGGGCATGGGGGGCAATCTACTTCTGGACATCGGCCCAAAAGCAGATGGCAGCATTCCCGAAGAACAAATAGCCATTCTCAAAGAATTCGGTCGGTGGACCCAAAAGCACAGCTCCGCCATCTACGGCACCATCGCAGGCCTCCCCTATGGTCACTTCCACGGCAACTCAACACTCAGCAAAGATTCAACAGTCCTCAATTTATTTATTCCGAGCCCTCAAGGAGCACTTGATAATAAGGGCCTAATGATTCCTATCTATGTAAAAGGCTTAAAAAGCGTTCCAAAATCGATTGCGCTCCTCGGATCTGACACACAAATTGCCAGCCATGAAGTCGGAAAAATCTCTTGGAGTAGCGTTCCTGGCACCTTATTTATGGAAATTCCTTATTCGGAAATGGACCCGATGATCAGTGTGGTTCAGATTAAATTTGATCAACCCATCCAACTTTACCGCGGCAAAGGCGGTTTTCATTAACAAATATGCGCAATATTATTTTCATCCTGCTGTTCAGCCCTCTCTTATTATGGGCCCAACAAGAAGTCTCATACCCGGGTTTGCAGTCTACTTTTGATTTCTATCTCAGACAAACAGGCCTCACAAACCATCACTTCGCGCTGCGCTTATTCACTCCTGATCCGCAGCTCTTTGCCGACCATCAAAAATGGGGTACCGATGGCTTTGGCGTCGTTACCAATCAAAAACAAATTTTCATTTACGGCAACACAGAACAAGCCTTCCAAAATGGGATTTACGATGTTTTGCAGCGCAAATTTGGTTTTGAGTACTATCAATCCAGCGCCGTTCAAATACCGGCCCAATTACCCAAAAATTTTGCTTTTGACAAATATGAATCTATTCCTGCGTTTAGCTACCGCGAAGTCTTCTACGGAGAAACGCGCAGAAGTGGCTTTGCCGATTGGCACAAACTCACAAGTGGCGAATCTTCGTTTACATTTGAAAACCACCCTGGCTGGGGTTTATGGGTGCATACGCTCCACCGCCTTTTACCACCTGAACAATACTTTGATGCACATCCAGAATACTACGCTTTACGCAATGGCGTCAGGCTCAAAGACCAAGTTTGCCTGAGCAATCCTGAGGTGCTCGATATCGTTTGCAGCAATCTCTCTAAAGAAATTGCCAAGAACCCCAAAGCAAAGTATTGGTCAGTTAGTCAGATGGATAACTACAATTACTGCGAATGCGGGCAGTGCCTACATACTGACTCGCTCGAACAAAGCCACGCTGGCAGCATGCTGCAATTTGTCAATAAAGTAGCGCTGCGCTTCCCTGAACAAATCATCTCTACCCTCGCCTATCAATATACCCGCTCAGCACCTGTACGCACGAAGCCCGAGAAAAATGTGAACATCATGCTTTGCACCATTGAAGAGGATCGGGCCAAAAGCTTGCGCGGCACCAGTTTTGAAAAAGACCTGAAAAATTGGGCTGCGCTCACCCACAACATCCTGATCTGGGATTACGTCATCAACTTTTCACATATGGTGATGCCTTTTCCAAATTGGCCCACCTTGCAAGAAAACATGCTCATGTTTAAGGAATATGGCGTACAAATGCTTTTTGAGCAAGGGTATAACGCTCCTTCTTCCGAAATGCAGCCCCTGCGCGCTTATTTACTTTCCAAATGGTCCTGGGACCCAACGCTAGACGCCAATTTGCTGCTCAAAAATTTCACCGACTACTTCTACGGGCCAGCTAGCGCTATTGTACGCGAGGTCCTTCAAACCCAAGTTAAGGAACTCCAAATGAGTGGCAAAGCGCTCACACTTTACGAGCCGCCAATCACACATATTGGGGGCTACCTCAATCCGGCATCTTTGAAATGGGCCTTACAAATGTACGAGCGCGCAAAAAAACTTCCGGGCATCACCACAGCCCAAATTGAACGGATAGACATGGCCGAGCAGAGCATCCGTTATGCGTTACTAGAAATCGGGAAGTCTCCACTTGCCGGCCCAGACTGGTATTTCAGCGACAATCAAGACTTTTATCAAAAAATGCTTAAAGATTTTGTCTGGATGGCCACTCAAAACGGGCCAAAATTGCTCCATGAAACAAGGCTCAGCCCAACAGAATTCTATGATAACACGCTCAAGTTTTGGAAAGAAGCAAAAGTAGCGCACTTGGCCAAAGGCCAACCAATTAAATACCTAAGCTTGCCTTCAAACAACTACAAAGATGGTTTAACCATAAAAGATACCTCCTCATGGACCCAAACATCATCGATCAACGACGGCCTGCGCTCCACTCAAGAATACCAGCGCGGTTGGCAAGGATGGCAGGGCCAAGATGCGGCTTTAGAAATTACCCTCGACAAACCTTACATCATTGATTCTGTGCGCATCCACTATTTAGCCAACAACCAGTCCTGGATCATGGGCCCGAGTTACATTGAAGCGAAGGGGAAAAACGATTCAAATCAAGTATTTGAAATCCGAAAAGACAATCCTTTTGTGAACCTCGCTCAAATGAACGGAGCCTACCCCTTAACGCTCCAGGAATTTCCGAACACACCTATCCAAACCTTAGAACTCACAATTGGCAATCCGGGCCCACTTCCTAAGTGGCGCGGTGTCGCTGGCGAGGGTTGGTTATTTATCGATGAAATTGAAGTTTATGGACATGACTAAATCCCTCCTTTATTGCTTTATTGCACTCTTCCTTCCTTTTTTGGGGAGCGCCCAACATCACGAACAACAGTATGTCCCGCCAACCGATCTTTTGGTGCAAGAAAAACTAGAAACTTGGCAAGACTACAAATTTGGTTTGCTCATGCACTGGGGCGCCTACAGCCAATGGGGCGTCGTAGAAAGTTGGAGCATTTGCCCCGAAGACGAAGATTGGTGCACGCGACGTGGGCCCTACGCGGCAAATTATTTTGAATATGTCAAGGCATATCAAAACCTGCAAACTACCTTCAACCCTACTCAATTTGACCCCACGCGTTGGGCCAAAGCCGCCAAAAATGCGGGCATGAAATACATGGTGTTTACCACCAAGCACCACGACGGTTTTTGCATGTTCGATTCCAAACTCACCAATTATACCGTTGCCAACCCCGCCTGCCCCAACAGCCAAAGCAACCACCCCGACCTCACCAAAAGTATTTTTGACGCATTTAGGGCCGAAGGCCTCTGGATTGGCGCCTATTTCTCCAAACCAGATTGGCACCACCCCGACTACTGGGACCCCAAATTCCCACCCTACGACCGCAACCCCAACTACGACCTTCTGAAGAAACCTGAAAAATGGGAAAGCTTTGTCAATTTCACCCACAACCAGATCAACGAGCTCATGGCCAACTACGGAAAAATCGACATCCTGTGGCTCGACGGCGGATGGGTGCAACCCTACACCGCAACCTCGCCCAAATGGGGCTACAAACCTGTTGATCAAGATATTTTCATGAACGAAATTGCCGCCCAAGCACGCTCGCTACAACCGGGTTTAATTGTCGTGGACCGAGCCGTAGAAGGCCCCAACCAAAACTACCTCACACCGGAGCAAAGCATCCCGGAAAAGCCCTTACCCTACCCTTGGGAAACCTGCATGACCATGGCCAACAGCTGGAGTTATGTTCCCGGCGACCAATACAAAAGCAGCGCCACACTGCTCAAAAACCTTTGTCTAATCGTATCGCGCGGCGGCAATTTCTTACTCAATATTGCCCCCGACCCACAAGGGCGCTTTGACAGCATTGCATACACGCGCCTAGAAGAAATCGGCGCCTGGATGCAAATCAATGGGCAAGCCATCTACAACTCCAAACCAGTGGCTCCTTACGAAATCAAAAATGGCGACGCCGGAACATGGGTGTTTACGCAAGTAGAAAAAGCCATTTACGCAATTTGGATTCCGGGCAAGCAAGCTACAGGTCAAGTGAGTCTAGATTTATCTTCATTGAATTTGAATACAATATCGTTATACTCGATTAGGGAAGCAAAGCCTTTGAATTCTTTAAATAAAGTTCAAATCAAAAAGGAGGAGTTAATTCTAAAAATTTCAGAAAATCAATTAATTACTCCTCAAATTATTAGGTTAAAATTGAAATTTTAGTAATTTTAAATAAACTAAAATTTATATATGACTAAAAATTATTTTAAAATTCTTGTCGCGATAGCGTTAGGAACTATGAGCTTTAATCAAACAACTTATGCTCAAGCGGTAGAAGAAGAAAACATCGTGATCGAAGCTTATTACGGTTTTCCAAACCTTTACACATCAGTTTTTAAAACTGCTTATGCCAATTCTGGTACTGAACTAGACCTCAATGTTGGTGGCACCGGCCCATTAGGTGTTAGATTTGAATACCTCGTCACTGACAAAATTGGTTTAGGTCTAGATGTTGGTCTATCAGGATCGTCCATTTCATACAATGAAATGACGACTGTTTTCAATACAACAACTGGCAACTACGACGATGTGATTTACAATTATGATTTCTCAACTCGTAAATTTGGAGCCTTATTTTGCTTGAATTACCATTTCCTTGACAATGATGAGTTTGACTTATATTCAACAGTTGGAGTTGGCTATAGCAAGCGTAGTTTTGATTTCACAAGTACAGATCCAAGTTATGAACCAGCTTCAATCTCAAGTATGATCCCGGTTGGCTTCAAAGCAGGGCTTGGTATGCGTTACTTCTTTACTGATAATATTGGCGCTAATCTAAATCTTGGATTGGGTATTGGCGGCTTATTAAACGCAGGTATCAGCGTAAAATTGTAGTCAATCAACACCTTACTATTGATGAGCCCTTCCTTGGAAGGGCTTTTTTATTGTACCTTTGTACAAACGTTCTTTGGGGTCGACATTGGATTTGACAGCGATAGCGGTAGTCAGGTGTCAGCATGCAGAGGCTTGTAGTGTTCCTCTTAAATCAAATGCTACGAACAATAAATGACAACACGTCATAC